>Ga0308010_1000014_pt1 | contig 191991 bp, 179 predicted proteins | sample Neamet129_FD_202368 | JGI IMG/M metagenome (GOLD analysis project Ga0308010, IMG submission 202368) | Marine microbial communities from water near the shore, Antarctic Ocean - #129 | ecosystem: Environmental > Aquatic > Marine > Unclassified | place: Southern Ocean | collected 2014-07-24 | reverse complement strand
TCATTCTTCACCGAGTCAACGTGGTAAGCCCAAATCGGTGCTTGTTGGGTTGTAGAATATGTCGGTTTGGTAAATCTTGGAATTTCGGAGAATTCAGCATGTCAATGGCCGATCGCGATGGCTTTATCTGGTTTGACGGCAAACTCGTGCCGTGGCGTGAAGCTCAAATTCACGTGCTCACCCACAGTTTGCATTATGGTTTGTCTGTGTTTGAAGGCGAGCGTGCTTACAAAACAGACAAAGGCCCTGCCATTTTCAGGTTGAAAGAGCACACCGATCGCCTGTTCAATTCGGCCCACATTTACCGCATGAACATGCCCTACACCCGCGAGCAGATCATGGACGCCTGTTGCGAAGTGGTGCGCGCCAACAACCTGGACTCTTGTTACATCCGCCCAATTGCCTTTTACGGCTCTGAGAAAATGGGCGTATCGCCCAAGGGTGCTGTAACCCACGTGGCAATTGCTGCCTGGCCTTGGGGCGCTTACCTGGGCGAAGAAGGTCTGCAGAAAGGCATTCGGGTTAAAACATCGTCTTACGCCCGTCACCATGTGAACGTGACCATGGCGCGTGCCAAGTTTGCGGCCACGTATGCCAACTCAATTCTGGCCAACACTGAAGCTGTGCAAGACGGATACGATGAAGCCTTGTTGCTGGATGTGGACGGTTTTGTGGCTGAAGGCGCTGGCGAAAACGTATTCGTGATTAAAGACGGCTGCATTTACGAGCCTGAAATTGCCTCGGCCCTGGTCGGAATTACCCGCTCAACCATTATTTCCCTGGCCCGGGAAATGGGTATGGAGGTGAAAAGCAAGCGCTTGACCCGTGATGACATTTACATCGCTGACGAGTGCTTCTTCACTGGCACGGCGGCTGAAGTAACGCCCGTACGCGAACTGGACAACCGAACCATCGGTGCTGGCACACGCGGCCCAATTACCGAGGAATTGCAGAAGCGTTATTTCGACGTGGTGTACGGTCGAAATGAAAAATATGAACACTGGCTGACCCGGGTGTAAAGCATCATGATCAGTGATAAAAAAGCAAAACACGAAACTGTGCAACTTGATGGCGACCAGCTGCCTGCGTTTTGTCCCAACCCGGCCATGCCGGTGTGGAACACACACCCCAAGGTGTACCTGGATGTGACCAAAACAGGCAAGGCCACCTGCCCTTATTGCGGCACGGTGTACACCTTGAAGCCTGGTGCAAAAGTACACGCACATTGAAGGTTTTAATTGTTGCGCCCAATTGGATTGGCGATGCGGTCATGAGCCTGTCGCTGATTCAAGCCTTGCATCAAGACAACACCCTGCGGTTTGCTGACGGCAGACCCTGCGAAATCCATGTTCTAGCCCCACCGGTCACTGCGCCTGTGTACCAGTTTAGCCACGCTGTCCGAGCTGTGCAGGTTGAACCTTTTTCCCATGGAAAATTACAGTGGCGCTTGCGCAAACAAGTGGGTGCTTCGCTGGCCAGTCGTGGTTTTGACATGGCGGTGGTTTTGCCCAATTCCCTGAAATCAGCTTTGGTGCCCTGGTTTGCAGGCATTCCAAAACGGGTGGGCTATAGCGGAGAGCTGCGCACAGCGGTGCTTACGCATCCCTTGCCCAAGCCCTCCAAAAAAGCCAAGCCTCCCATGATCGAGTGGTACGGCCAACTTGGAGCCTATTTCGCCGATGTGCTTGAGTTTCCGGTGTTGCATGTTGAAGCGGGGATGCGCACCGAAGCATGCACCGAGTTTGGCCTTCAGCCCGGTTTTTTGGCCATTGCGCCCGGTGCCGAGTTCGGTCCCGCCAAGCGCTGGCCAGCCGGGCATTTCGCTGAAGTGGCGACCGGGTTTTTACTGCGCAACCCTTCACAGAAGGCTGTGCTGTTCGGTGGGCCCAAAGACTCTGGTTTTTGCGGGGAAGTTCTTGGCCTGCTGCCTTTGGATTTACAAACCCGTGCCTCTAGCCTGGCAGGTAAAACCAGTTTGGCGCAGGCTGTGGCCCTGATGTCGGCGGCTAGCCAGTTGCTGACTAACGATTCGGGCTTGATGCATGTGGCTGCTGCGTTAAACGTGCAGGTGCATGCGGTGTTTGGTTCCAGCAGCCCGCACCACACACCGCCCTTGAGCAGCAGGGCCAAAGTGTATTACCTCAATCTGGAGTGCAGCCCCTGTTTTCAGCGGGAGTGCCCACTGGGCCACACCAATTGCCTGAAAAAGCTCGACCCGAAAATGGTGTTGGAACAGCTGGTGCCTGCTTCTCAGGGAGTATGATCTTACAAGCCCATTTTCAACGCACCCTGGCCTTACCATGCGTGATTACATCCTGACAATTTCTTGCCCCGACACCACGGGCATTGTGTACAACGTCAGCAAATTTTTGTTTGACCAACAGTGCAACATTCTTGACTCTGCCCAATTTGGCGACGAGTCCACCAATCTTTTTTTCCTGCGTGTGCATTTTTCATTGCCGCTTGAAAGCAAGCTGACCGAAGTCGAATTGCAGGCCAATTTCGCGAAGGTGGCAGAGCCCTTCGCCATGAAATACCAGTTTTTTGATGCCCGTGTAAAGCCTCGCGTGCTGCTGATGGTATCCAAGTTCGGTCATTGCCTGAACGATCTTCTGTTTCGCTGGAAAAGTGGTCAGCTGCCCTGTGAAATTCCGGCCATTGTTTCCAATCATCAGGATTTTGCCCTGCTGGCCGCTTCGTACGGTGTGCCGTTTTACCACCTGCCTGTCAAGCATGAGGCCAAGGAGCTTCAGGAAACACAGATTCGCCAAATCATTGAGCGCGAGAAAATTGACCTGGTGGTGCTGGCCCGCTACATGCAAATTTTGTCGCCGGAATGGTGCCGCGATATGCTGGGTCGGGTGATCAATATTCACCACAGTTTCTTGCCCAGCTTCAAGGGTGCCAAGCCCTACCAGCAAGCCTTTGATCGGGGTGTCAAGTTGATTGGTGCCACGGCGCACTATGTGACCTCAGATCTGGACGAAGGCCCGATTATTGAACAAGATGTAGCACGCGTTGACCATTCTTTAACCCCAGAAGAGTTGACCGCCCGAGGACGTGACACCGAGTGTATGGTGTTGGCCCGTGCGGTGAAATGGCATTGTGAACACCGTGTGGTTTTGAATGGATCAAAAACCGTGGTGTTTCAGTGAGTTGCCTCAAAAATGTCATTCAAAACACATTAATACCTATCGGAGTGCGTTGAATGTCCCGAGCCAAAGTTATTCATTCTTCACCGCAAGACATCGAGCAAGCCTTTTACGAGGCACTTGAAGCGGCCGATCTTGAAGCCCTAATGGATCTTTGGGCTGACGATGAACATGTGGTGTGCATTCACCCTGGCGGCCCCCGTGTGGAGGGCTATCACGACGTGCGCGACTCGTGGAAGGAAATTCTTTCAGCGGGCGCTCTGCAAATTCGTGTGGTGCCTGTGCACCGTGTGGAAGGCGTGATGGTGTCGGTACACAACATTGTTGAACAAGTGATGATGAGCAGCTCGCGGGGTGAGCCTCATGTCGTGCAGGTGAATGCGACCAATGTGTATCACAAGGGGCCGAACGGCTGGAAAATCGTGATGCATCACGCAAGCCCTGCCATGGATTCTGAAGAAATGGTCGAGGACGACCTGTCCGACTTCGATCCGCAGCCTACGCTGCATTAATCAGGCTGAGGCAGTATGGTGTACCGCCCGCCCTGGTGGCTTCCCGAGGGCCATTCCCAAACCATCATGGCTGCACGTTGGGCCAACAAACCCAGCGTGCATTATCACCGTGTGCGCTGGAATACACCCGATGGCGATTTCATCGACCTCGACTTCACCGAGCCTCCTGAACAGGCAGCAAAACACCGAACGTTGTGGGTGTTGTTTCACGGCCTGGAGGGTTGCTCCCGCAGTCACTACAGCCTTGCGGTAATGAACCAGGCTCGCATGGCGGGGGCTTTGGGTGTGGTTGTGCACTTTCGGGGGTGTTCCGGCGAAAACAATTGGATGCCGCGTGCCTATCATTCGGGCGATTCTCCTGAAATGGACTGGATACTGCGCCGCCTGCGTGAACAGTTGCCAGCCGTTGAGCACATGCATGTGACTGGTGTTTCACTGGGTGGCAATGTGTTGTTGAAGTGGCTGGGTGAGCAGGAAAAGCAGGCGCAAGAGGTGGTCAGTTCAGCGGTGTCGGTGAGTGCGCCTGTCGATTTGCTGGCTGGGGCTGTGTCGCTGGCCAAAGGTTTCAACCTGGTTTATACCCGCATGTTTTTGAGTACTTTGGTGCCAAAGTCAATTGACAAGGTCAAGCGCTTTCCCGAATTGGGAAAGGCTGAAGACATTGCCAATTGCAAAGACTTCTTTGATTTCGACAACCGCGTTACCGCCCCTTGGCACGGCTTTCGGGATGCCGAGCATTATTACGCTGTGTCCTCGGCCAAGCCGCTGCTGAAACATATTGCGGTGCCCACCTTGATGATTCACGCAAAAAATGATCCCTTCATGAGTGGTCAACATTTGCCGGCACACCATGAAGTTTCTTCGCAGGTGAAGTGCCTTTTTACAGAGCATGGTGGCCATGTGGGCTTTGCCAATGGTCGCAGCTTGCGTTTGGGGCTGGACTGGTTGCCCAAGCAATGCGATGCTTTCTTTGCACAGCACTCTGCAAAGCAAACAGGAGCAAGTGGTGGATGACCTTGTAGAAAAAGCACTGGCGCGCTGGCCCAACGTGCCGGCTATTGCCGGGTGGCTCAAGTTAAACATGCAGGGCGACTGGCTGCTGACCGGGCCAGTGCCAGAAGGGTTAACAATCAGTCACCCGCGAATCTTGAATTTCATGGCGCGCAATTACGGCCGCGAGGCCGATGGCCGCTACTATTTTCAGAATGGCCCTCAAAAGGCTTATGTGCACCTGGCGTACACGCCTTGGGTGTATCGAATTCACCCGCTGGAACACGGCGCTTTGATGTTGAGCACCCACACCGGCTTGGTGTGTTGGCCTTTGGGCATGTATCAAGATGAACAGGGCAGGGTGTTGATTGAAGGTGAGCAAGGCATTGGCCTGTTGCACAGCAATGACATGGACCTGCTTGCGAAAGGCTTGCAAGAAAGCAAAGGCGAGCTGATTCACCAGGCCAGTTGGGCAGTGCCCGAAGTAGACCCCGACACCCTGATTGCTGCGCGCACAAGGCTGCGCCGTGACAAAACCACGTCCACGGGTCAACGCACTTGCACGTTGAAATTGCTGCCGATTGAATCGAGCGCTGTGGCGCTGCGTTATCAATTCAACCCGAATCCAGAAGTTAACCAGCAGGATCCCAATTCGTGAAACCGAACCAGAATCAACGCGGTGCCTCAGCCACTGCATTGCTTGCCTTTGTGTTGTTTGTGGCTTTGCTGTACGTGCTGTACAACCAGTCTAGTATCGAAAACCTGTTCACCAGCCGCCCCGAAAATGTCACGCCACGTGTGGTGGAGGCGCGGGGAGATCTCGCCGCAGGCGAAAAAAGCGTGGTTGAGCTCTTCGAGGTGTCCAAGGCGTCCGTGGCTTACATTTTTACGGAAAGCGTGCAGGGTCAACTGTTTTTCAGGCGAGTGGCGGAAGGCACAGGCTCAGGCTTTATTTGGGACGATGCCGGCCACATTGTGACCAATGCCCATGTGGTGGAGGGCGCCAGTCGTATTCGTGTGCAGCTTGATGATTCCGAGCCTTTACCGGCGCGTCTTGTGGGTATTGCACCCTCATACGATCTCGCGGTGATCCGGCTGGTGAACAAGCCTGCCAACCTGCGGCCCATCCCTGTGGGCACCTCTGGCGACTTGCTGGTGGGGCAGTCTGTGTTTGCGATTGGCAACCCCTTCGGTTTGTCCAAAACGCTCACTGCCGGCATTGTCAGTGCCTTGGGGCGTACTTTGCCTGTGAGCAACGGGCGTGAAATTCCTGACGTCATACAAACCGATGCAGCGATCAACCCTGGCAACTCAGGAGGCCCCTTGCTGGATTCTGCCGGGCGTTTGATCGGTGTCAACACCGCCATTCTCTCTCAAAGCGGCTCCTCCGCTGGTGTAGGCTTTGCAATTCCTGTGGATTTGGTCAATGAAATTGTGCCGCAACTAATCGAGCGCGGTACCTTGCCCCGCCCCGGTATTGGCATTGCAGTGGCGGATGAGTCGCTGGCCCGCCGCCTGGGTATTCGCGGCATCGCAGTCATGGGCGTTGAGCCAGGTTCGCCCGCCGCCCAAGCGGGTTTGAAACCGTTTGATTTGCAGGCTGGTGTGGTGGGCGACATTATTATCGCCGTCGACCGCAAGCCAGTGGCCAATGTGTTGCAGCTGTCGAAAGCGCTTGAGGCTATTGGCGTAGGCGGTACTGCCAATTTGCTGGTGATGCGTGGTGACGACACGCGAGAAGTGGCTGTCAGTATCGTGGATCTGGAAGCGCGTTAATGGTTGAACCGATGGACGAGTATCCGGATCTGAATCGACGTTTTGGCGGAATAAGTCGCCTGTACGGTGATGGCACACATGCGTTTCTCAACCAGCGCGTTCATGCCATGGTTGTGGGTGTGGGTGGCGTGGGTTCCTGGGCTGCTGAGGCCTTGGCTCGCAGTGGGGTTGGCCACATTACGCTGGTTGATATGGACCATGTTGCTGAAAGCAACATCAATCGGCAAATTCAGGCCACTAATGCCACCTTGGGGCGGGAAAAAATCAGGGCTTTGGCCGATCATATTCATGGCTATTTCCCGCAGTGCCAAATTACTTTGGTGGATGCGTTCCTGGAGCCTGACAATGCACAGGCCCTATTGACTGAATTTTCCGCCGCAGCTGGCGAATGCAAAGTTGTATTGGACTGTTGCGACAATGTGCGGGCGAAGGTGGCCATGGTGACTTGGGCCAAGCGTTTAAACCTTGCCGTGGTGCTGTCTGGCAGCGCGGGCGGAAAAACCAAACCCTGGCTTGTGCAACCTGCCGATTTGCGCGACACCACCAACGACCCCTTGCTGGCCAAGGTGCGGTACACCTTGCGCCGCGAACACGGGTATGCCAAGGACCCCAAGAAAAAATTGGGCGTGTCGGTTTTCTATTCAGCGGAGCAGGTCAAGCGCAGCGATGCTTGTGAGCCCGCGGCTGGGCTGAATTGCGCAGGTTACGGTTCAGTGGTTGCAGTAACCGCCACCATGGGCATGCAAATGACCGCGTGGGCCATTGCGCACGCGGTCGATAAGCGCAGCAAACCTGGTTCTTAAAACTTAGCGCTTGAACAGATCACCAAACAGGTCTTCAGCCTTCTCAACCTTTGGGGCCACCACATAGGCGCAGTAAGGTTGCATCGGGTTGTTCTCGAAGTATTCCTGGTGGTATTTCTCGGCCGGAAAATAATTCAGCAAGGGCGAAATCTCGGTCACTACCTTGTCGCGGAAAATTTTCCGTTTTTCCAGGTCTTCAACAAAAGCCACGGCTGTGTCGCGTTGCTCGGGCGTGTGAAAAAAAATGACCGAGCGATATTGGGTGCCCACATCGTTGCCTTGTCGGTTCAAGGTGGTGGGGTCGTGAATGGCGAAAAAAACTGCCAATATTTTCCGGAATGAGATGAGTTCCGGATCGTAGTGCAGCCGGATTACCTCGGCATGGCCGGTTTTGCCGCCACACACCTTGTCATAGTTGGGGTTGGGGTCGCTTCCCCCGCTGTAGCCCGATTCGCACAACTCGATTCCTTTGAGTTGCCGGAAAACAGCTTCCGTGCACCAGAAACAACCCCCGCCCAAGGTTGCCTGTTCTATCTTGCTCGACATAGATCAAAGCCTATTTTTATTGTTCCCACAATCGCTAAGTGAATCTTTAAGTGGAACCCAAGTCAAGCCTTTTGGTCTGAATTTTAAGTGTCAAGCGTTGTATACTCGGCGCGAACCCATCACAACTTTAAGGAGATGACTGTGATTTCATCCGCGTTTGCGCAATCCGCAGCCGCTGGCCCGGAAAGTGGCCTTTTAAGCTTCCTGCCCCTCATTTTGATGTTTGGCGTACTTTATTTCTTGGCCATTCGTCCCCAAATGAAGCGCCAGAAAGAACACAAAGCCATGGTTGAAGCCCTGCAAAAAGGCGATGAAGTAATTGCCTCGGGTGGTTTGCTGGGCAAGATCAGCAAAATCAACGAATCGTACATCACGCTGGAAGTGGCCGAAATGGGTGACAAGCCTGTTGAAGTTGTGCTGCAACGCGCTGCTGTGCAAAGCCTGCTGCCTCGCGGCACCCTGAAAGAAACACGTTAATTTTGCTGTCATGAATCGATACCCTGTCTGGAAGTACCTGATGATCGCCATTGTGTTGGTGCTGGGTGTGTTGTACACCCTGCCCAATTTTTATGGTGAAGCGCCCGCTGTGCAGGTTTCAAGTGGCAAGTCCACCTTGAAATTATCACCCGATCTGGCTGACCGATTGTCCAGTCAGCTTGAGGCGCAAGGCGTCAAGCCCGATGGGGTATTTTTCGAAGAAACACTGGGCGGCGGAACTCTGAAATTAAGGTTCAACTCGTCTGAAGAGCAATTAAAGGCGAGAGACTTTCTTCAAAGCCAGCTTAACCCAGACCCGGCAGACCCCGATTACATTGTTGCCCTGAATTTGTTGTCGCGCTCACCTGACTGGCTGACCAACATCAATGCATTGCCCATGTACCTGGGTCTCGATTTGCGGGGTGGTGTGCATTTCCTGTTGCAAGTGGACATGGATGCTGCACTTGAAAAACGCAAGGACGCCTTGCTGGCCAGCGCCAAGCAAACCTTGCGCGAGGAGGATTTGCGGTATGCCAGCGCGCCCCGCACGCCCGCTGGTTTTAACCTGACCTTCCGCGATGCAGAAGCCCGCAACAAGGCGCAGGCTGCCCTGGCCAAGGAATACCCGGACTTGCAGCTTGCCACTCCTGAAAACAGCACTGAATTTGCGCTTGTAGCGACGTTGGCGCCAGAAATTGAACAGCAGGCGCGCGAGTACGCCTTGCGCCAAAACATCACTACATTGCACAACCGAATTAACGAATTGGGTGTGGCCGAACCCGTGATTCAACGCCAGGGTGCGGACCGCATTGTGGTGCAGTTGCCGGGTGTGCAAGACACGGCGAAGGCCAAAGACATTCTGGGCCGCACTGCGACGCTGGAAGTTCGCATGGTGGATGACAGCCCGGAGGCCCAGTCTGCCCTGGCCAGCGGTATTGTTCCTTTTGGCCTGGAGCGTTACACCGAGCGTGGTGGCCGCGATTTGTTGCTGAAATCGGAAGTGATTTTGACTGGCGACAACCTGACCGATGCGCAAGCCGGCTTTGACAATCAAACCCAGGAACCTGCGGTGCATTTGACGCTGGACAGCCAGGGTTCCCGTATTTTCCGTAACGTAACTGCTGAAAGTATTGGCAAGCGCATGGCGATTGTGCTGATCGAGAAAGGCAAGGGCGAGGTTGTCACCGCGCCGGTCATTCGCGGTGAAATTGGCGGTGGCCGCGTGCAAATCTCAGGCAGCATGAATACGGTTGAGTCGGCTGACCTGGCCCTGTTGCTGCGTGCGGGTTCGCTTGCTGCACCCATGGACATCATTGAAGAGCGCACCATTGGCCCTAGCCTGGGTGCTGACAACATTGACAAGGGTATTAACTCAACCCTGTATGGCTTTGTTGTGCTGGGCGCATTCATGATCGTGTACTACTTGTTGTTTGGTGTGTTTTCAGTGTTTGCACTGGCGGTCAACGTGATGTTGTTGTTTGCCTTGTTGTCGGTGTTGCAGGCCACCCTGACATTGCCAGGTATTGCAGCGATTGCGCTTACCCTGGGTATGGCGATTGACGCCAACGTGCTGATCAACGAGCGTATTCGCGAAGAACTTCGTGACGGCGCGCAGCCGCAGCAAGCCATTGCAGCAGGTTACGAGCGAGCATGGGCCACCATTCTGGATTCGAACATTACCACCTTGATTGCCGGTTTGGCTTTGCTGATTTTTGGCTCAGGCCCTGTGCGTGGTTTTGCAGTGGTGCATTGTCTGGGTATTTTGACCTCGATTTTCAGTGCGGTTGTGGTGTCCCGTGGTGTAGTCAACCTGTGGTATGGCCGTAAAAAGAAACTGGACTCTGTCAGTATCGGGCAAATTTGGCGTCCAAGTGATGACACTGCTGTCGCTAAAAAAGCGTGACCCACACCAACCGAACCAAGTGAACTAAAAGCAAAATGGAACTATTCAGAATCAAAAACGACATTCCGTTCATGCGGCATGCCAAAATTTTCAACATCATCTCGTTCCTGACTTTTGCGGCAGCGGTGTTTTTCCTTGCTCACAAAGGTTTGAATTTGAGCGTTGAATTCACCGGTGGTGTACTGGTTGAAGCCCGTTATTCCCAGCCTGCCGAACTCGAGAAAATTCGCGAAGGTTTGCGTGCCACCGGAATTGATGAACCGCAGGTTCAAAACTTCGGTACAGCGCGCGATGTGCTGGTTCGTTTGGCTGTGAAAGATTTGCAATCGGGCGTATTGGGCACCGAAGGCAAGCTGAATCAACAGGCACTCACCGAGCAGGTGTTAAATTTGGGTGGCCCAAACGTGCAGCTAATGCGAGTTGAGTTTGTTGGCCCACAAGTTGGTCGGGAGTTGGCCGAGAACGGTGTGATTGCCTTGATGGTGGTGATCATCGGCATCATGATCTACCTGGCCCTTCGCTTCGAATGGAAGTTTGCGGTTTCAGCCATTGTGGCCAACTTGCACGACGTGGTCATCATTCTCGGTTTTTTTGCCTTCTTCGGTTGGGAGTTTTCCCTGGCGGTGCTGGCAGCGATATTGGCCGTTTTGGGTTATTCAGTGAACGAATCGGTGGTGGTATTCGATCGAATTCGCGAAACATTCAAGAAAGTCCGAAAAATGACCGTTGAAGAGACCATCGACAACGCAATTACCCGAACAATTTCACGCACCATCATTACCCACGGTTCTACCCAGATCATGGTGTGCTCGATGTTGTTTTTTGGTGGTCCTACCTTGCACGGTTTTGCCTTGGCGCTGACCATTGGTATTTGCTTTGGCATATATTCCTCAGTGTTGGTGGCCAGCCCCCTGTTGATGTGGCTGGGCCTGACCAGGGAAGACTTGGTGAAGCCTGTGAAAAAAGACAAAGAATTTGAGACCCCGTAAAACGGGGTTAGTAAGCGAGGCAGCGTGGACAATCCCAAAGACCTTTCGCCTTTGGCCAAAGGCGACATTGAAATTGGCAAGGCGCTGCCATTCGCAATCTTTGACAGAAGCGGTGTACTGCTGTTGGCTGAAGGCCAGGCGGTTAATAGCCAGAAACAGCTTGATGAACTGGCCGCCAAGGGCTTGTACCATAACCCCCGGTGGGCCAACAAGTTTGTGATTCAACCGGGCAAGCCCCAAATTGATCCAAACGCCTTGCCCAGAATGCTTCCCGCGAAACAGGCGTTTGAAGATCCCTTCGAGACGGGCAGCCAACTGAAAATGTCTGCGCCTGGGCAATCCAAAGACCCTTTCCATGTTCGTTTAATCGGTAGCATCCCTCAAGCCGCCATTTTGATCACGCATCCCATGCGGGATGGCAAATGTGTATTTGCCAAAGAAGGGCAGGTTTGGGAATTCCAGGCCACCTATGGTTTGTCCATTTACCGCTTCAGTTCAATGATTGAAAAGGTGTTGCTGTCGCCGCACCCGCTGATTGTGATGTCATGGCCCCATGAAACTCACCTGGAGTCGCAGGCCATTCGCCGCGCCAGGCGTGTGAATTGCGATTTGCCTGCCACCATTCGTTTGAATGGCAGTCAAAGTGGTTCAGTCGAATCGATCACTGCTGTAATCGATAATATTTCAACTGGAGGGCTTGAACTGTTGTTTGCCAAGGCGGTGTCTTTCAAAATAGGGCAATCCATCTCGATTGCGTTTCAAATCATTCTGGATGATCGCAAGTATTTGATTGAATGCGATGCCGAGGTGGTCTCAAAACCGCGTGACTCTGGCCCCTCCTCATCAACTTATGGCTTTGCCTTAAAGTCGCTGAACGATGAGCAATTTGCAGTCATTCACGCGTTTGTTAGTGATCGCCTGAATCACCGTCTGGGTCCCCAGCTGTATTCAAAGTAGCCTCAAAGCGGACTAACCAAGGTGTACACGCTGACATTTTCTGTCTGGTTGTCTCGTGTGTGCGCGTCAATCCATCTGGCCTCGATGTGCACCCAAACGCCGTTGGTCTGGGTGTTCAAATTGGGTAAGGGCCGAATGCTGACACACGACGCCGCACCCTGCGCCCATGCGCGCGGCAATGTGGCCTGGCTCAGGTTAATTGAATTGTTGGGTGCACCCAAGGCCCTTGGTCCATTGTTGGTGCATTCGTAGCCCCTGGCACCCGCGTAACTGTTCAAGTGATCTTCCAGCCTCCCCGAGAACTGCTGCATGCGGGCGATGATTTGTCCGCGTGGCGTGTCCCTGTCCAGGTCGGAAATATTGGCCAGCAATACATTGCCAATCTCTGCGACTTGGGTTGCAGCGATTGAACGCACATGGGTCGAATTCTTGGCGCCATAGTTGGCTGTCCAGTTTTTGGCATACAGCACCAAACCAATGGACAGCACCAGAATGGCGATCAATGCGTCGACCATTGAGAATCCGTTTTTTCTAGAATCCAACTTCATGTTTGCCCTTCGATTTTGGTGGCGGCTCCCTTACTTCCCCGGAAGGTGGCCCAGCGGGTGGACGTGAAGGCTCAGCTCGAGGTGGCGGTGGATTCGGGTCTGGTGGGGGCGGTGGGGGCGGTGGTGTTTTTCTTGTAACGTAGGGTAAGCCGTTGCTGTCTTCGCGATTGAACACAAATGAGCGTTTGACGCAACCCGATTCAACACCATTGCTTCCTGAACAGTTGACACTGGCCACAATTTCAAAAGTGGCCCTGTAGTTTTCCTCTGAAATAGAGTGATCGCAGTTGTACGGCACTACAATGCCGCGAATCACAATGTCCTGGCGCGTGTCGACCGGCGTGTCTGGGCTGGCCAACTGTACTTGCGGGTCGAGTGTTTCGGGTAAATCAACTGTGTAGGAGCATTCGCCGATGACCCGAGTGTCTCCTTGGTGCGAATCAATAAGCTGCTGAATGGCCTCATCGTTGCCAAAATTGTGGGTGTAATGTCGAAGGCCGGCATAGGCCAACTGGCGTGCCTCTTCAATGTGCTGTTTGGAGTTGGACAGATAAAGATCCAGACTCGTGGTGGTGATGTTTTGCAGGCTGATCAGCCCGAACACAATCACCAACACCACACATACAAACACGCCAAGCGCACCGGTTTGTAATTTATGGTGCAACAAGCTGCGCCGCTTTTTCATGATCCAACCCTTACCCGCGTGGTGTTCAGCAGGTGAATAATTCTCGCTTCTTCATACTGCCCCTCGGTCAGGTTGTTGCCAATTTTGGCTTTGAACATGGCAATCCAGAACATATTGGATTCGGGGTTGTTCTCTATCACCGAGTTGCAATTCTGTTCGTAGTGCGCTGTGACTTGATTCGGTGTGTTGGCTTGAAATCTGCAAAACCGAATGTTGGTGAATTCAAAGTCGTGCTTGTTGTTTAAATCAAGCCAGTCCGGGCTGTTGTTGCAAAATGCGCCATGGTCAAATTGCGCCATATTGACGCCGTTCAGTTCCCTTTGAGCCAGCACGCCATTGAGCAGACGAAAGCCGGTTAAGTTAATCACGTCATTTCCGCTGCGACTGACCCGGGTGGGAATACTCAGACAAAAGTTTTGGCTGGTGGGTTGGTATCCGTTGCATTGGGCCGCCTGGTTTTGCAAGCTGCACAGCTGTATGCCTTTGGCCTCGACATCCGGGTTTTGGTAACTGCCACCCCGGTTCAGGTGAACCGTGATAATTTCACCAATCCGATTAACCTGATCCACCAGCTTTTCGGTATTCAAATCGTTTTGTGCGCGCATGCTGACACCCATTAATTTCAGTGCGCCGGTAATGCTGATCGCCAACAAGGCCATGCCAATCAAAAGGCTGACTGTGGATGCGCCGTGACAACGCCGGGTTTTGTCAGTCATAGCTCACCACCCCGTTGCCGATACCCAAGAAGGTAATCTGTGCGCGCCTGTCACGGTAATTCAGGGTCAGGCGTGTTTGGTTTTGTGTGTCGAGCACACCCGACACCGCATTGAAATTCAGGCGCACCGCACCTGCCAAGGTGACGTCATTCAAGGTGGCTGAAAATCCGCGATTGTTTTGGCTGCTGGTTTGTGCGTACCACGCGCTACAACCCTTCAGGAACGGATCGTGTTGAACAGTCACATTCAGATTCACCGCCGCGCTGGCGGGTTGCAGGTTCATTTGAACCGGGCATTCGGTGATTGCAGCCAAATTGCGCGCTTGGTCCACATACGTGTCCAGCCGGGATACCTTGACCTTCAGCGTTTGTTTGTTCAACACCGAGTTCATACTCGGGATTACAGAAACGGCCAACACGCCTACCACGGCCAAGCCAACCACTATTTCGATTAAGGTGAAACCGTTGTCTGCCTTAGCCATGTGGAACACACCTTTCAGATGTGTTTTGATTAGAGGCAGACCGGGCGCCAAAACGTTGAATGCCCATGTCACTTTCAACAATCAGGATTCGGCAGGCCTCGGGCAGCTTCAGTGGCGCGCTCGCGCTGGGGGTAACTTCTGCGCGATAACCCCGAAAGTTGGAATTCGAGACCACCACGCTGTATTTGGCTGATGAAGGAAGAACCAAGCGGTTTGCATTCGGTGCGCCATTGCTTGAGACACCCTGCGCGTAGCGTCCGTAACGTTGCCTGTGCAGTTGCTGGCTTAATGCCAACTCTACGCCAAACTCCCGCATGGAACGAAAGTTGGACTTCTCCCAAGAAGATTCATACCCAGCATAGCTTAGCGTTGCGAGTACACCGACAATTGCGATTGCAAATGTCAGTTCAATCAAGGTAAATCCGAGGCCCGCACGCATGGTCAAACACCAAAAATGACTCTATGTGCTTGAGTATGCGTGGGTATTTCGTGCTGATCATCCCCGAGGCAGGGTACTTACAAACGGTGGTCGTTTGCCCCGGGGGTGATTGTCAAATGCGCTTGGCCAGCTCGGCGGCTTTGCCGATGTAGCTTGCGGGAGTCATGGCCAGCAGGCGTGTTTTTTCCGCTTCGGGCAGATCAAGCTGGGCGATGAATTGCTTCAATCCTTCTTGTGTAATGCCCTTGCCGCGGGTCAGTTCTTTCAACTGTTCGTACGGGTTGGGCAGGCCGTAACGACGCATCACGGTTTGTACTGGTTCTGCGAGCAATTCCCAGGCGTTGTCGATGTCGGCGGCGATGGCTGCTTCATTCACCTCCAGTTTGCCCAGGCCACGCAGGCAGCTTTCATAGGCCAACACCGCATAGCCTATGCCCACGCCCAAGTTGCGCAGCACGGTAGAGTCGGTCAGGTCCCTTTGCCAGCGTGAAACTGGCAGTTTCTCCGCCAGGTGTTTCAACACCGCGTTGGCCATGCCCAGGTTGCCTTCTGCATTTTCGAAGTCGATGGGGTTCACTTTGTGCGGCATGGTGGATGATCCCACTTCACCTGCTTTCAGCTTTTGTTTGAAGTAGCCCAGGGAAATGTAGCCCCAAATGTCGCGGCTCAAGTCGATCAGAATGGTGTTGGTGCGGGCAATTGCATCCATCAGCGCAGCAATGCCGTCGTGTGGTTCAATTTGAATGGTGTAAGGGTTGAAGGTAAGCCCCAGGCTTTCAATCAAATCACGGCTGAGCCTTTCCCAGTCAAAATCGGGGTAGGCTGACAGGTGAGCGTTGAAGTTGCCCACGGCACCGTTCATTTTGGCCGGCAGCTCGACTGCTTTGATCGCGGCGATGGCGCGCTCCAACCGGTGTACCACGTTGGCAAATTCTTTGCCCATGGTGCTGGGGCTGGCTGGCTGGCCATGGGTGCGGCACATCATCGGAAGGTCTGCAAACTGGTGGGCGTAATTGCGCAGGGTGGTCACCATGCGGTCCAGTGTCGGCAAAATCACTTGTTCACGCGTTGCTTTCAACATGAGTGCATGGCTCATGTTGTTGATGTCTTCAGACGTGCAAGCGAAGTGAACAAACTCCGCTGATTTTTTCAGTTCTTCATCGGCTTGAAACTTTTCTTTAATAAAGTATTCAACAGCCTTGACATCATGGTTGGTGGTCGCTTCGAATTCCTTGATGCGTTGGGCATCTGCTTCTGAAAATTCGGTTTTGATGGCTTCAAGTTTTGCCAAAGCTGTTGCGGAGAAGGCAGGGAGCTCAGAAAAGCCCGCATTGGCCAGTGCTTTCAGCCATTCGATTTCTACGATCACGCGGTGGTGCATGAACCCCGCTTCAGAGAGCAATGGGCGCAAATTGGCCACTTTGGACTGGTAACGGCCGTCAAGCGGGCTGATTGCGGTTAAGGTGCTTAAAGAGTCTGAAGAGATCATGCGGGTGGTAAAAATTGAGGTTTTTCAAAGCCTTGTATTGTAACCTGTCTCACTGGAAACTGTTTGGACAGAATGGTGTCCGCGGTGGTATTTTGGAATTCTGCTTGTTCAATTTGTAAAACTGTTAGACACTTTCAGGTCGTAAAAAACAAGACGCAATCTCATCCAGGATTGTATTTAGGAGAACTGTGATGAAACTAGTGGGATCCCTGACTAGCCCCTTCGTGCGCAAAATTCGCGTTCAGCTTCAAGAAAAAGAAATTCCGTACGAGTTTGTTCTGGAAAATGTGTGGGATGAAAATACCCGCATCGCCGACCACAATCCGCTGGGCAAAGTGCCTTGTCTGATTTTGGATGGTGGTCAGACTGTATTCGATTCTTTGGTAATCTCAGGCACGCTTGAATACATGATGCCAACAGTGCCCTTGTTGCCAACAAACCCCAATATGCGTGCCTTGGTTCGCACCATGGAGTCTTTGGGGCAGGGTATTAGCCAGGCCGCTGTTGATATTATTCTGGAGAAGAAATTCCATGAGGGCGACAAAGTAAGCCAGGCATTGATTGATCGTCAAACCCAGAAAATTCACAACGGCTTGGCCTGGGTTTCCCACCGCATTAAAACCACCCCCGGTTTTTACCTGACCGAGCAATTCAGCCTGGCGGACATCACGGTTGGTTGTGCATTGTTCTACCTGGATTTCCGCATGCCTGAACTGAAATGGCGCGAGTTGTATCCGGAATTGAATGAATATTCCGAACGCATTGCCTGTCGCCCAAGCTTTGAGGACACCAAACCTCAGTAACTGGCAATAACTCCGCCACCCAGGCACACATCACCCTGGTAAAGCACTGCGCTTTGCCCGGGTGTCACTGCAAACTGGCTTTCCATGAAGTTCAACTCGAAGCCTTGATTGGTCAATTGGAAGTCACAAGCCGAGTCTTCCTGGCGATAGCGCGCCTTGCAAGCCATGTGTGTTTCTGAAGGCGCCTGGCCTGAAATGTAATGGGCCTGTTCGGCTGCCAGCACTTTCTGGTGCAACCAAGGGTGGTCATGGCCTTGCACCACATACAGCGTGTTGTTTTTCAGATCCTTACGGGCCACAAACCAGGGTTCGCCGTTGCCTTCTTTCTGGCCACCAATACCGATGCCTTTGCGCTGGCCCAGTGTGTAGAAGCTCAGCCCCACATGCTCGCCAATTTGATGGCCCTCGTCATTCAAAATGGGGCCTGGTGCAGTGGGCAAATACCGATTTAAAAACTCGCGAAAAGGGCGCTCGCCAATGAAGCATATGCCAGTGCTGTCTTTTTTGGTGGCGTTGGCCAAACCGAGTTCAAGCGCTATTTTCCGCACTTCGGTTTTCTGTATTTCACCGAGCGGAAACAAGGTTTTACTCAGCTGCGCCTGGTTCAGCCGGTGCAGAAAATACGATTGGTCTTTGCTGTGGTCCACCGCTTTCAGCAGCTGGAATTCACCGTTGACTTCCCGCACGCGGGCATAGTGCCCGGTGGCGATGTAATCGGCGCCCAGGCTGTAAGCGTGATCAAGGAACGCTTTGAACTTGATTTCGCTGTTGCACAGAATGTCGGGGTTGGGCGTGCGGCCGGCGGAATACTCTTCCAGAAACACGGAGAACACCCGGTCTTTGTATTCGCTGGCGAAATTGACCGCTTCAATGTCGACACCAACCACATCGGCAACGCTGGCCGCGTCCAGCCAGTCTTGCCGGCTGGAACAATATTCCGAGTCGTCATCGTCTTCCCAGTTTTTCATGAAAAGACCAATCACGTTGTAACCCTGCTGTTTGAGCAGCCATGCCGACACTGAGGAGTCAACCCCGCCCGACATGCCAATAACTACTGTTTTTGCCATGATGCTTACGACACGCCGGGGGGCATGGGCCCTGCAAGTACGCTGGGATGTGTGTAAACATGCTCAAGCGGCATGATGGGTTGCTTGCCGGCTTTCCAGTTCAGGAAATCCTCAACGCAGCGCATCACCAAGGGGCTGCGGTGTTGGTCTTGCGTGGCGCGCAGTTCTTCAACCGTCATCCACAGGGTGCGAATAATGCCGTCGTCCAGGGCACGCTCTGTGTGGTGTTTAACCACCTCGGCTGCAAATGCGAAGCGAAGGTAAGTGACATCTTCCAGCGTGCGTGAGCTGGTGTAGCGACTCATGTAAATACCCAACAACCCCACAGGGTTTACTTCCCAGGCCGATTCTTCCAGTGCCTCGCGCGCAGCACCAAACTGCGGCGTTTCACCTGGGTCCAGGTGGCCTGCGGGTTGGTTCAGTTTGATGCCATCGGTGGTGTGTTCTTCCACAATCAGGAATTTGCCCTGATGTTCAACAATGGCCGCTACTGTAACGCTGGGTTTCCAGACTTCTGACATGGCTTTCAATCGCACTACTTAAACAGGGTGCGCCGAGGGTTGAGAGTTAAAAAACACGTTAGAATAGCAGGGTTAAGGTGCTTGTGCTCATTTTTTGAGCGCAGTTAAACGGGAAGCAGGTTCAAGCCTGCGCTGCCCCCGCAACGGTAAGTAAGTGCGGGTGTGTCATTTTGCCACTGGTAGTAAAGCTGATCTAAATGCAGCAACTGGGAAGGCGACACATCAAAACTTACAAGCCCGGATACCGGCCTTGACCGTTCAGCCTGTCCCATTCAGGCGAGCGACTGGTGCTGCGGGGAGGCAGTGCGCAGGCGGCTAATTGCTTCTAATCGAACTTTTTTCCGTAACTTACCCTGGCGTGTTGCCCGTGGTTTTGTTGCGCGCACTGTTCTTTCGCCTGTTCTTTGTCTTCTCCAGTGAATTTATTGCTGCACGGTGGGTGCGGTTTACTGGAGTTCAAGGTGTCTATTCGTTTTCAAAAATTACCAATCGTTTGTTTGTTGGCTGCTTCGCCAGCGCTTGCCCAGGAAGAATTGGCCTTTTATGCGCTGCCGCCTGTTTTCGTGTCCTCCACACACACTGCTGTGTCAGAAAAAGATCAACCATTTTCAACCACGGTGATTACCGCTGAGCAGATTCGCCAGTCTGGTTACACCACCGTACGTGACGTGCTTTCCAAGCTGGCTTTGGTCAATGTGCGTACACCGCTGGACGGCAGTCGCAGTGCATCAGTTGATTTACGTGGCTTTGGAGAAACTGCGTCGGCCAACGTGGTGTTTGTGGTCGATGGCGTGAAGCTCAACGACAACGAGGGTGTTACGCCGCGTTATGGCAGCATACCTGTTAGTAGCATTGAAACCATTGAAGTAATTCGCGGTGGAAGCTCTGTTGCGTATGGCAGCGGTGCCAGTGGCGGTGTCATTCGAATTACCACTAAAAAAGGCAGGGGGCGTGAAGGTTTCGGTGGTGACGTATTTGCATCTTATGGTTCCTATGACACCAAAGAATTGGGCGCAACCCTGTACGGTGGTGCGAATGGTTTCTCACTTGTGTTCAACGGATCAAAAGAGTTTACGAACGGGTACCGCGACAACAGCGAAGCCAGCCGCGATTTGGGTAGCCTTGCGCTGGATTGGCAAGGCGATGTGTACAGTGCAGGCGCATCTTTCTCGGCTGAGGGGTCCAAGTCGCGTTTTCCCGGTTCATTGAACCGCGCGCAGTTCGAGCAGAACCCAAAGCAAACGAACAGCCCCAATGATTTCGGCTCTTTTGAGCGAAATACATTCCGGTTTTATGGTGAGGCGGATTACGGCAATTGGGGCACTGGTGTGCGTGTAAGTCGACGCACTCACGAAGCATTGGGGTCGTTTGATTTTGGTACCTTCGTTTTTGACGCTCGTTCGGAATATGAACAAGATCAAATCAGTCCTTACCTCACTTTCACGCTGCCCCACAGCACGGGTGCCCATGTGATTCGGGTTGGTTACGACATTGAAAAAGCAGCTTTGCGAGGGTTCGATGCAGGTACGCTGGAATCCAATGCGATTTTTATTGAAGATGACTGGACTGTGAATGATGTTCTGCGAATCAACGCGGGTAGTCGTTACGAGCGTTCCGAGCAGCAAAAGGCCAGTGGCCAGACACGCGATTATTCTCTGGTGGCGCACCAGTTAGGCGCTTCATGGAAAGCTGCCGAAAATCTCACATTGTTCTCGAAATTGGCTCGCAGTTTCAGAATTCCGAATGCCAATGAAAACGGGTTTGCGGGTGTTGGCACCACACGTGTTCCATTTTTGAATCCTCAAATTGCTGACGAATTTGAAGTGGGTTTGAAAACAGGTTTGTGGAATGGTGAGTTCAGCTCGACGCTGTTCGTGATGGATGTGGACAATGAATTGTTTTTCGACCCGACCATTGTGGACCCTACGATGTTCATCAACGGTTTGAACAGCAATTTGGACGAACTGCGCAGGCAAGGCGCAGAGCTGAAATGGAATGGCAGTATTCGGAAAGACCTGCGCATGATCGCGGCATACCAGTATTTGGATGCTGAGTTTAAATCAGGCTCGCTGAGTGGAGGCCGTGTTCCTCTGGTGGCTGCCCACAATTTGAAGGTGGCCACCGAATATGACTGGACATCGAGTGTGTCGACAGAGGCAATTTTGAATATTCAGTCGGATCAACGTTCAGCCGCGAATACGGATCTGCAGATCCCGGGCTTTGGCGTGCTCGATTTGAACTGGAGATATCGTGCTGATTCGTACAGTGTGGTGTTCCAAGTTCAAAACTTGTTGGACAAGCAATACTACCGAACCCAGTTCGGCCCGAACGGCATTTATCCGGAAATTGGTCGTGCGTTTTTTGTTAATCTGAATGCCGAGTTTTAATTGTCATGAAATGCATTCGTTTGCTCGCAGCGGTTTGCCTGACCTGGCTTTCTGGCCAGGCAGTGGCTGCTGTCTGCGTCCAGGACGACACAAACCAAACCGTGTGTGTACAGCAAGCCCAGCGAGTGCTGGTGCTTGCACCGCACCTCACGGAAATTGTGGATTTCGTGGGTGGCATGAGCAAGGTTATCGCTGTGGATGGTTCCAGTAATTTTCCGGAAAGCGTGAATACTTTGCCCAAGTTAGGTAACCCGTGGATGCTCGGTGCAGAATCAATTCTCGCCCGCAAACCCGATTTGGTGTTGGTGTGGCAATCAGGTATTTCAATGGAAGTTGTGGCACAGCTTCGCAAAGCGGGTGTGCCAGTATTTGTCAGCGAGCCCAAGAAAATTGAGCAGGTGGCTAGCACTATGCGCAGGTTGTCTGCCCTGCTGGGCACAGAACAGAGAAGTGCTTCCCGCATAGACGATTGGTTGCAGCAGTTCAAGTCTTTGCGAGCCGAGTACGGCGGTCGATCAATAGTGCCGGTGTTTTATCAGGTGTGGAGTCAGCCATTGATGACTTTGGGTGGGCAGCATGCAGTATCCGAGGTGATTGAGCTGTGTGGCGGGCGAAACATATTTGTTGATTTGCCAAACCTTGCTGCACAGGTGAGCGTGGAAGGGGTACTGAAGCGCAAGCCCGAGGTGTTGCTGGCAAGTGGCTCCGAGCGAGATCATCAAAGTTTCGTCATGCAATGGGCCAGCTGGCCTCAGATGCCAGCTGTAAAGCGCAACCAGGTGTACACCGTTCCCAATGACATTTTGGTGCGCAATGGCCCGCGCCTTATTGGGGCCGCCAAGTTGGTGTGCGCACACATTGAGCAGGCTCGCCGCTGAATTTTTGACTCAGAAGCAGCCCTGCGCTTCTCACCATTCTCCAATTGATGCTTAGATCACTGGATCAACACAATTTCAACGGATTCAATTATTATTTGACAAGAATTATTGTCAGATGCTGGGTTGTGGTTATCCCTTAGATTGAGTGATACTACCGTGCTATAGTCCGCACCAGCAGTGTATTTGCAGTTCCTAAACATCAAATAAAAGCGCTTTCCCACAAGGAGAAGTTCCATGAAAATCGGAATCCCGGCCGAGACAAGGTCCGGAGAAACGCGTGTAGCCGCAACACCCGAAACGGTGAAGAAGCTCATTTCTCAAAAACACGAAGTGTTTGTTCAAGCAGGTGCAGGTATTGCCAGCTCGATCACCGATCAGGCCTACAGCGATGTGGGTGCAACAATTGTTGATCGCGCAATGGATGTAATCAGCAACTGCGACATGATCCTCAAAGTGCGCGCGCCCGCTGAAAACGAATTGTCGGCCTACCGTGCAGGTCAGGTAGTGGTTGGCATGCTGAACCCCTTTGACAATGCATCACTGGAAGCCATGAACAAGGCCGGTTTAACCGCCTTCGCACTGGAAGCTGCGCCACGCACGACGCGCGCGCAAAGCATGGACGTGTTGTCATCACAAGCCAACATTGCAGGTTACAAAGCGGTGATGATTGCGGCCAACGTTTACCAGCGCTTCATGCCCATGTTGATGACTGCTGCCGGTACGGTAAAAGCTGCTCGCGTTCTTATTCTCGGTGTGGGTGTTGCAGGCTTGCAAGCCATTGCAACTGCCAAGCGTTTGGGTGCGGTTATTGAGGCATCTGACGTACGCCCTGCCACGAAAGAGCAGGTCGAATCGTTGGGTGCAAAATTTGTTGATGTACCTTTTGAGTCAGACGAAGAACGTGAAATTGCCCAAGGTGTGGGTGGCTATGCACGCCCCATGCCTGAAAGCTGGATGAAGCGCCAAGCTGCTGCCGTTCATGACAAAGCGATCAAAAGCGACATCGTGATTACCACGGCCTTGATCCCCGGCCGCAAGGCGCCCACATTGCTTCACGAAGACACGGTGCGCGCCATGAAGCCCGGTTCTGTGGTCATCGACCTGGCGGTGGAGCAGGGCGGCAATTGTCCCTTGTCCAAATTGAACGAAATTGTCGACGTCAACGGCGTAAAAATAGTGGGTTATGCAAACCTGGCCGCCATGGTGGCCGCAGATGCATCCGCACTCTATGCCCGCAACGTGATCGATTTCCTGAAGCTGGTTTTCGACAAGGAAGGCGCCTTCAAGATCGACATGGAAGACGACATTGTTGCTGCGTGCCTGATGTGCACTGGCGGCGAACTCAAACGCAAAAACGCTTAAGGAAGGAGCCAACATGGACGCAATTAGCCCCACCGTGGTCAACCTGATTATTTTTGTACTGGCCATTTACGTGGGTTACCACGTGGTTTGGAACGTAACCCCCGCGCTGCACACCCCCTTGATGGCGGTGACCAACGCTATTTCAGCAATCGTGATTGTGGGTGCCATGCTGGCAGCTGCGCTGACTGTAACGCCTTTGGGCAAATTCATGGGTGTGCTGGCTGTGGCCTTGGCCGCTGTGAATGTGTTTGGTGGCTTTTTGGTCACCCGTCGCATGCTTGAAATGTTCAAGAAAAAGAACAAATAAACCAACAGCGATCTGGAGAAATTTATGGAATTGAGTTTCAACGCAGTGACGCTGTTGTACCTGGTGGCGTCAATCTGTTTCATTCAGGCTCTTAAGGGCCTTTCACACCCCACAACTTCGCGTTTGGGGAACACCTTCGGTATGGTGGGTATGGCAATTGCCATTGCCACTACAATCGGCCTTATCTTCAAGCTGGCTGAAATTGCTGGGCAATCGGCCGTAACCGGTTTGGGCTGGGTGCTGGCTGGTTTGGTGGTGGGCGGTGGTTTGGGCACCGTCATGGCCAAGCGTGTCGAAATGACGAAAATGCCTGAACTGGTGGCTTTCATGCACAGCATGATTGGTTTGGCTGCTGTGGCCATTGCGATAGCTGCTGTAGCCGAGCCCGACGCATTTGGTATCACCGCCAAGGGCAATTTCGACATTCCACTGGGTAACAAAATCGAGCTGTTCATCGGTACCTTTGTGGGTGCAATTACCTTCTCAGGCTCAGTCATTGCTTTTGGCAAGTTGAGCGGCAAGTACAAGTTCCGCCTGTTTCAGGGCGCACCTGTGCGTTTCACGGGTCAGCATCAGCTAAACGCAATTCTTGGCATCGTGATGATTGGTTGCGGTGTCTGGTTCGCTATTACGCAAGACTGGACGCCCTTTGTCATCATGACGATTGCAGCTTTCATCCTGGGTGTCACGCTGATTATTCCAATCGGTGGTGCCGACATGCCAGTGGTGGTGTCCATGCTGAACAGCTACTCTGGCTGGGCGGCAGCCGGTATTGGCTTCTCGCTGAACAACAGCATGTTGATTGTGGCGGGTTCGCTGGTGGGTTCTTCCGGTGCGATTCTTTCGTACATCATGTGTAAGGCCATGAACCGCTCCTTCTTCAACGTGATTCTGGGTGGTTTTGGTGGCGAGGCCGATGCAGGCGCAGCAGGCGGTGGCCAGCAGCGCACTGTGAAAAGCGGCTCGTCTGACGATGTGGCCTTCTTGCTGACCAACGCAGAAACCGTGGTGATTGTGCCCGGTTACGGTTTGGCCGTGGCTCGTGCACAGCACGCGTTGAAAGAGCTGAGCGAGAAGCTGACACACATGGGTGTTACGGTGAAGTATGCGATTCACCCAGTTGCGGGCCGTATGCCTGGCCACATGAACGTGTTGCTGGCTGAGGCTGAAGTGCCCTACGACCAGGTGTTTGAGATGGAAGACATCAACAGCGAATTTGCACAAACCGACGTGGTGTTGGTGCTGGGTGCGAACGATGTGGTGAACCCCGCAGCAAAAGACCCCAAGAGCCCGATTGCAGGCATGCCAATTCTGGAAGCCTACAAGGCAAAAACCATTATCGTGAACAAGCGTTCAATGAACGCGGGTTACGCCGGTTTGGACAACGAGTTGTTCTACATGGACAAAACCATGATGGTGTTTGGCGATGCCAAGAAAGTGATTGAAGACATGGTGAAAGCGGTCGAGTAAGCTCGATGCAAATCGCTTGTTTTCAAAAGGCCCGGTGAGAAATCACCGGGCTTTATTTTTTGCGAGGTCGCAGATGCGTTGCACGACCAGCCCGGTGTGTTCCATCGGCAAGAAGTGCGTGGCATCGGCAATCACCTCGATGTGGGCCTTGGGCAAATGCTTCTGAATGCGCGCGTGTGCGGTGGCGGGAAATGTAGATCCTCGACCTGCTGCCAGAATATGAATGGGGCAGCCTGGGTCACGAATCCAGCGCGCGGCATTGGGCTCTGTGTGTTGAAAGGTAAGTGATTCCCAGCTGGGTGGGCAGGCCAGTTCAACTTCATTGTTGTGGCTGGGCACAAAACCATGTTCCACATAGGCTTGTAGCCATTCATCGCTCCACGTACCAAATGCTTTTTTGCTGCGGTAATTCTCAAAAGCGTCTTGGTGTGTTGGGAAACTTGCCCGCCGTCGGGCGGCTGCTGCAGCCATGGCAATTCGGTTGGCAAAGCCAAACCAGTTTGCCAAGCGCAAGGCAAAACCTTGCTTAGGGTCTAGCAACACCGGTTCTACCAATACAAGGCCCTTTACTTTGTGAGGGCGTTGGGCTGCTGCCGCAAGGCTGGTGGTGGCACCGATTGAATGCCCGGCAAGCCACATGGGTTCGCTGGCCTGGTCAAGCACGGCGATCAGGTCTTGATAATAAGTGGACCAGCCGCGAAATGTTTTTGGGTTGCCCGCTGACCGGCTTTCGCCATGTCCGCGCATGTCCCAGGTGTGTACGTCAAAGTGTGGCAATAACTCGCGTAGCAATGGGGTGTAGGTTTTGGCGTTGAACCCGGTGGCGTGTGCCCAATGCAGCTTGGGTTTATTTCCGGAGTTGGACCAGCGCATCATTTGTATTACGCTGCCATCGTGAGAAACAACGGGGTATGCAGATTCGATCATTCGGAGCGTTGAAGCCACATGGCGTCGCCGTAACTGAAGAACCTGTATTGTTGCGCAATTGCATGCGCATATGCGTTGAGTATGTTGGTTTTTCCGGCAAAAGCAGACACCAGCATCAGCAAGGTGCTTTTGGGCAAGTGGAAATTGGTGATCAGCCTGTCGACCACTTTGAAGCCATAGCCTGGTTTGATAAAAATTTGCGTGTCGCCGCCATGGCCGCTACGCGCAAATTCTGCTGCCTTATTCAAACCTTCGGTGGTGCTTAAATTGCAGCCTGTTTCTGTGGCCCAGGCCTCCAATGCCCGCAGGGAAGTGGTGCCCACTGCAACCACCTTGCCACCATTTTCTTTGGCTTGGATCATGGCTTCGATGAGCGAACCCGAAATGGCGTAGCGCTCGCTGTGCATCACGTGTTCATCCACGTTGTCTGTTTTAACAGGCAGGAAAGTACCAGCGCCGACATGCAATGTCAGGTTCAACAGCTTTACGCCGCGCGCCTGTGCGTCTTGTAGCAGCTTTTCGGTGAAATGCAGGCCCGCCGTGGGGGCAGCCACAGCGCCCGGCTCACGCGCAAACACGGTTTGGTAGCGTTCATCGTCTTGTGCGTTGGCGCTGTGTTCAATGTAGGGGGGCAGGGGCAGGGCGCCATACGTATCCAGCAGATCGGGCAGGCTCAGGCTGCTTTCCAGCAACTCCAGCTCGTACATCATGTCGTGTTTGGTCAGCACACGGGCTGTGGCCGCGCCAGCCAATACAATTTCACTGCCCGGTTTGGGTGACTTGCTGGCCCGAATCATGGCGGTAAAGCGCCTGTCGTCGAGAATTCGCTCCAGCATCACTTCGATTTTTCCGCCACTGGCTTTGTGGCCTTCAAGGCGAGCCTTCAGCACTTTGGTGTCGTTAACCACCAGGACATCATTGGGCTGAAGCAAGTTCAGCACATGCGCGAACAGGTGATCTTCAATGGATTTGTTGTTGCAAACAAGCAAGCGCGACTCACCACGGTGTTCCGGGGGGTGTTGGGCGATGAGCTGTTCAGGAAGATCAAAATCGAATTCGGACAGTTTCATGGTTGCTTTCATGTTGTCCTGGGGGCTGGTGCCGAGGGCGGGAATCGAACCCGCACGATATCTCTACCACTGGATTTTGAGTCCAGCGCGTCTACCAATTCCGCCACCTCGGCAAGCCCGCAATTATGGCAAAAAAAAATATTGAACACAACACCCCTTTGCAGAAATAAGTCATTTTTTTTGCGATTGCTGAAAATGTGCCCCTCTCGTGGGATTACCGCTTGCGCAGCGAACCCACATACTGGTTGTGTACCTTATCCAAAACGGGTTTGTTCACAATGTCTTTCAAGTGGAAATGGTTGCTTACTACGTTTGTAGCCCAGTTGCTGCTGGGGGGCATTTTCACGACCATTCAATACATACACATGGGCAAATTGGCCGAGCAGGATCTGCTTCGCATTCAGGAAAGTTTTCAATCCGAACTGACCAAGGCTCATTTGGCCAACAACAGCCATTCGCTGAACGCACTTTCTTCAATCGTTCGGGATTTCTACTCGCGCCACAAACCCGCAGCCGTGTGGGTGAACGAGGGCAGCGAGATGGCTTATGCCATGGGCGACGTGCCCGACGACCTGACCCCGGCGGCAACCCCTTTGTTGTCGATTTTTGATTTACCAAATACCGGGCAACAACTGAAGGTGTTGTTTGATGAAAACGAAGTGTACCGGGGCCGCAATGACATGCTGTTTTACCTGGCCGGTGTGTTTTTATTGAGTGCGCTGGCCTGCTCAATGATTCTGTTGGGCTTGAGCAATACCCTGTCTGCCCGGCTCGAGGACCTTCGCAGCAAGGCCGTGGAATTGCAGTCTGGAAAAATTCAGTCCCGAATCGAGGTAACCGGGCGTGATGAAATTTCCTGTCTGGGTGCGGCCTTCAACAGCATGGCCCAGGCCATTGAGCTGCAAATGAAGGCCATGGAGGAAAGCCATGCACGGTCTGTGTCCGAGAAAAACCGACTCGACATGCTGTTGTCGTCTCTGGCCAGTGGCGTTGCTTATCTGGACGAGCATTTCAACTTGCTTTATTTGAACAAAGCCCTGGCAAAAATGCTGAAAATTGAAGCACTCAATCCCGAGTCGGCGAAGCTTGAGTCGGTGTTGATTCAAGCTGGGGTGGTTCGAGAGCAGCGAATTCGTTTGAAAGACCTGGTGACTGATTATTTTGGGAACCATGAGATGCCTGTTGAACTGAATTTCACGGATGGCCGGGTGCTGCAATTCCGGTTTGCGGTGTACAACGACAAAATTCAGGGTGCCCACGCGGTGTTGATTGTAGACGACGTCAGTATCCGCAAAAATGTGGAGGACTTGCGCAATGAGGTAGAGCGCGATCCACTGACTGGCGTGCTGAACCGACGGGGGTTTGATATGACCCTGGAGGCTCGGCTTTCACGACTGCTGCCGGGAGAAACTCTTGGGCTTATGTTTCTCGACCTTGACGGGTTCAAGGCCGTGAATGACACCCTGGGCCACAAAGCAGGCGATCAAATTTTGAAGACCAGCGCTACATTGCTGAAGGGCGCAACTCGAAACGTGGACCATGTTGCGCGCTTGGGCGGCGACGAATTCGCCATTATTGTGGCCCGCTGTAATATTCAATTGCTTAAAAACATTGCGGAACGAATTATTGAATCATTTGCCTGCGACAAGCTATTGGTGCGTGTTCGGCAAAACCATGGTTTGACGGTGTCGTGCAGCATTGGCGCGGCCATGCACCCACTGCATGGGCATTCCATTCAACAGCTGCTTGAAATTAGCGATGAGCAAATGTATCAAGCCAAGAAGGCGGGTAAAAACTGCTATCGAATTGCCGGAGTGGCCACTGAACTTTTGCTTGGTGATGCAGCAGTCAAGGTCTAAGTTGGTCAAATGTTTTCATGGTTAGCCCCAGTGTCGAAGCCAGCGATTAGCCGGTAGCCTTCTAGCAACTGAACTGGAGACACAAGACCATGAACATTGTTTGGCTGGAAAGCGAAACCGTACGTACCCCGTTGCCTCGCCCAGAGTGCGCGCACACGTGGACTGAATACCCTTTCACCACTGCAGACACGCTGAAAGAGCGCATCAAGGAAGCGGAAATTCTGATTATCAACAAGGTGAAAATTGGCCCTGCCGAGCTGGACGCAGCACCTAAACTGAAAATGATTCAATTGGTGGCCACGGGTACCGACAACGTGGACAAAGCGGCTTGTGCCGAGCGCGGCATCAAGGTAAGCAATGTGGTGAATTACGGCCCCGAATCCGTGGCTGAGCACGCGATGGCGTGTATTTTGCAGTTGACCCGCCGTGTACCCGAGTGGGAAACGTTGGTGCATGATGGCAGTTGGAGCGCATCGCGCTTTTTTTGCCTGCACACACTGCCCATGCGTGGCCTGCACACCCAAACACTGGGCGTGCTGGGTAGCGGGGCGATTGGCGGCAAGTTGATTGAATTCGCCAAGGCTTTTGGCATGACTATTTTGCACATTGAACGCCAAGGCGTTGAAAAACCTCGTGAGGGGTATGTGACTTTCGAGCACGGACTGGCCCACAGCGATGTGCTTAGCCTTCATTGCCCCTTGAACGATCAAACCAAAGGTTTGATCGGACCAGACACCATTCCCAAAATGAAAAAGGGCGCGATACTGATTAACACTGCACGCGGTGGTTTGGTGCAGTTTGATGCGCTGAAACAAGCCATAGAAAGTGGGCACTTGGGCGGTGCTGCACTCGATGTGCTGGAAGTAGAGCCGCCGCCCCGCGATCACCTGATGGTGCAGTGGCAGCACCCGCGCTGCATTATCACGCCACACGTGGCTTGGGGCACTGAAAGTTCGCAGGCCAACGCTGGGCGTTTGGCCATTAAACATGTGGACGAGTTTATTGCTGAAAACCTGTAAGCAGACTGGGTCGATTGGCTGTTGTATGAAAAGTACATTTGCTGCACCCAGCCGGTGCAGCAAGTGAATTTAAAGCGATTGCACAAATAATAAGCACCAAATAGGCTTAGAATGCGTGCATGACACAAACTGAACCGTATACCACCAACGCAGCTGAAGAAGCTGCACTCGCGAATGTAACCTTTGCAGACTTCGCGCTGCACCCCGACATCCAGAAAGCCATTGATGCCCAGGGGTACACCCAACCTACACCTATTCAAGCCAAAGCCATTCCAGTGGTGCTGACTGGCGTGGACGTGATGGGCGCGGCCCAGACCGGTACGGGCAAAACCGCTGGCTTCTCATTGCCGATTTTGAACCGCTTGATGCCGCTGGCCACGGAGAACACGTCGCCTGCCCGCCACCCGGTTCGTGCGCTTATTTTGACGCCCACTCGGGAGTTGGCTGACCAGGTTGCTGCCAATGTGCACACCTACGCCAAGTTCACGCCTCTGCGTTCCACTGTGGTGTACGGCGGTGTTGACATTAACCCCCAGATTCAGGCGTTGCGCCGTGGGGTTGAGTTGGTGATTGCCACGCCTGGGCGCTTGCTGGATCACGTTCAGCAAAAAAGCATTAACTTGGGCCAAGTGCAGGTGCTGGTACTGGATGAAGCCGACCGAATGCTGGATATGGGCTTTTTGCCCGACCTGCAACGAATAATCAATTTGTTGCCCAAAACGCGCCAGAACCTGTTGTTCTCCGCTACGTTCTCGCCTGAAATTCAGAAGCTGGCCAAAAGCTTCATGGTTTCGCCCACATTGATTGAAGTGGCGCGCCGCAATGCAACTTCCGAGAACATCAAACAGGTTATTTTCGCGCTCGACAGCGAAGAAGATAAACGCATGGCGGTTTGCCACCTGATTCAAAGCAAAGCGCTAAGCCAGGTCATTGTGTTTTCAAACACCAAGCTGGGCACTGCCCGTTTGGCGCGTCACCTTGAAAAAGAAGGTGTATCGAGCACAGCCATTCATGGCGACAAAACCCAGATTGAGCGAACCAAGTCGCTTGAAGCGTTCAAGGCTGGTGAAGTGACGGTGCTTGTGGCCACCGATGTAGCCGCACGCGGTTTGGACATTGCTGATTTGCCTTGCGTGATCAACTACGACCTGCCCACCACGCCTGAAGATTATGTGCACCGCATTGGCCGCACTGGCCGTGCTGGCGCCAAGGGCACTGCGTATTCGTTTGTCGTAAAACGCGATGAACGTGCCTTGAAAGACATTGAAAAGCTGATTGGCAAAGCCTTTGTGCGTGAAGAACTTGAGGGCTTTGTGCCTGGGGTACGCGCGCCAAGGGAAGAGCGAGGCGGTCGCGAAGGTCGCAGCGAGGGACGTGGCGAAGGCCGCAATGAGGGCCGCACTTACGAGGGTCGTTCCGACCGTCGCCCTGCACGAAGTGGTGATGAGGCTGCACCGGCCCGTGAACGCCGCCCTTCACGTGATATGTCTTATCAGGGGGCCCGTTTCAACGACAATGCACCAATTCACCGCGATGCGGAATACGAACGCTTGCGTGCCAAGCTGGCCCAAACACGTGTGAAAGACTCGTTGTTCAATCAGCCTTATCAAGAATCCAAGGAAGACAAGGCCGCTGGTGAAGCTGCTGCTTCAGGTCAGTCTTCGGTTGGCAACAACAAACCAAAAAACAAGAATGCCGCGCCTGTGGCGTTTTTGTTGGGTGGTAGTCCGAGAAACTAAGCCCAGAACCTGAGCCACGCAATTAAGACTTATCGCGCAGCTTGCGCTGCCCGATAATTGGCCCAAACCAGAGTCGCCAATTCAAGCCACTGAGTCACTTCAGTGGCTTTTATTTTGCCCAAACCGAAGTGTTGCCACACGGTATTCAAATTCAGCACAGGGTCGTGTTCGGGCACAGCCAAAGCACCGGTTTGTTTGGAAAGTTTTTGCCCGTCTTCGGCCAGTATCACTGGCAAGTGCCAATAGCTTGGGGGAATCAATGTAGCTTGAGCAACAGTTTGCGCATCAAGCCCGCCCTGCAAGGCTTTCCACACTGCAATTTGCCGGGCGGTGGTGTCTGCCAGGTCTTCACCGCGCACAATGTGCGTCACCTTGCTTGCCAAATCATCGACAACCACGACCAGGTGGTAGGCCCAATAACCATCGCCCCGTTTCAATACAAAATCGCCACTGCTGGTGTTCAAGTCGTCTTCAAGCCGCCCCAGCCTGTGGTCGAGCCAAGCAATGGGTGCAACTGGGCAACGAAAACGAATGGCTCGGGCTTCCCGGCCAGCTGGCATGCCGTGCCGGCACGTGCCGGGGTAAATACGATTCTGGCCTGGAGCGCGCGTTGAATTGACATCGTCGATTTCTTTGCGGGTGCAGGCGCAAGGGTAGGTCAGGTTTAGCATGCTCAATCGTTTCAAGGCCACTTCATACACCGAGTGCCGTTGCGATTGCACCCACACTTCGCCTTGCCATTGAAGGCCATGGCGATTCAAGGTGTGAAGAATGTGTTCAACAGAAGCCGTGTCGCAACGCCCCTCGTCGATGTCTTCAATGCGCAAAAGCCACTGGCCTTGGTGCACCCTGGCATCCAGAAAGCTACCAAGCGCGGTGGCCAGCGAACCCAAATGCAAGGGGCCAGTGGGCGAGGGGGCAAAGCGGCCAACGTAGGGCGTTTGTGCGGGTGTGTTCAGCACTGTTTATTGAGGTGGTTGAAAGTTAAGTTGTACCGTGGCCAGGTGTTGGGTCCACCAGTCCAGTGCCTTGCCTTGGCTGCCCCGTTGCCAGGCAAAGCACAGGCTGCTTTGGCGGGTACTGTCTTCGGTTTTTTTCACAAGCAGTTCTCCGTTGGCCACCTCTTGCTCAATCAGGTTCCAGGGTAGCCAGCCGCAACCCAGGCCGGCCAGTTGTGCCTTCACTTTCGCCTGAAGATTGGGCACCGTCAGCACGGCCTGCCCGCTTTGCAAGCCAAAAGTAAGCGGCTTGAAGTTGCGGGACGTGTCGCCAACGGCTACCGCACGGTACTGGCGAATGGTGTCGATGCACAGCGGTTCCTCCGCATTGGCCAGCGGGTGGCTTGGGGCCACCGCAAACACAAACAGCGATTGCCCGAAGCTTTGAATGTGCAGCCCGGTGGCACTGGCAAACTGGTTTTGATCCAGGCGGCTGCCAATCAACAGGTCGGCTCGACCTGAGTACAAAGCCTCCCAGGTGCCCGACAGCACTTCGCTGGAGAAACGCAGCCGGGTGGGGCTTTCCAGCGCATCAAACGCCTGAATCCAGGGAATGGCCTTCTCGAACGGCACCACTGAATCCAGCACAATCCGCAACTCGGCCTCCCAGCCACTAGCCACGGCTTTCACACGCTTGGTGAGTGCGTCGGTGCTCTCCAGTAGTTTGCGACCCTCCTCCAGCAGGGCTTTGCCCGCAGGGGTCAACTTGGCTTTGTGGCCCGACCGGTCGTAGATCAGAACATCCAGGCTTTCTTCCAGTTGTCGCAGTTGGTAGGTGATTGCCGAAGGCGCTTTGTTCAAGGCCACCGCAGCGGCGGCAAAACTGCCCCGTGCTTCAATCAATTCAAGCAGGGCAAGGCTGTCGAGGTTGATGGTCATGGGGTTCAGTTTTTTTGAATGAGTTCGTCAAATTCTACGCCTTGTTTGGCTGCATGGCACCACCTACACTGAATTCATCATTCAACAGGAGGTTGAACATGTTCCAGATCAGAAAATCCAACGAGCGCGGTTATGCCAATCATGGTTGGCTCGAGAGCTACCACAGCTTTTCTTTTTCCAGCTACTACGATCCCAAGCACATGGGTTTCGGCCCACTGCGCGTAATCAATGAAGACTGGGTTCAGCCGCAAACCGGTTTTGGCACGCACGGTCACCGCGACATGGAAATTATTACTTACATGTTGGGTGGCGAGCTTAGCCACCGCGACAGTTTGGGTGGTGGTTCGGCCATCAAGCCCAATCAGATTCAGCGCATGAGTGCTGGCACCGGTATTCGACATTCAGAAATGAATGCGCACAAAACCGATGTGGCTCACTTGCTGCAAATCTGGATTGAGCCTGCCGTGAATGGCGTGGAGCCTGGTTACAAGGACCACGATCTGGATGTGGCCACAATCACCGGTCAGCTTGGTCTGATCGTGACAGGCGACAAGGCAGAGGCTGATGCGAAAAAAATCGCCTTTATTCACCAGGACGCAAAAATGTACGCAGGCCGCTTGAGCAATCAAAGCGTACACCGTGAGTTGGACCCAGCACGCAAAGGTTATTTGCATGTGGCGAAGGGTTCTTTGAATGTGGGCAATGTGTTGCTTCAAACCGGGGATGCACTGTTGATCGCCGGTGAGCGGGAATTGAATTTTGATGTGAGCGAACAGGCCGAGGTACTTTTCTTCGACTTGCCAGCTTGATTGTTAAAACAACAAGGGAGTAAAAAATGACACAAGTAGCAATTGTTTATCACAGTGGTTATGGTCACACAGCCAAAGTGGCGCAGGCCGTTGAACAAGGTGCAGCGGGCGTGGCGGGTGTACAAACCCACCTCATTTCAGTCAACGACGTGAACGACGCCACTTGGGACGTATTGGCTAAGGCTGATGCCATCATTTTCGGCTCACCCACCTACATGGGCGGTGCCTCGGCGGACTTCAAAAAGTTTGCGGATGCATCCAGCAAAGTGTGGTTCAGCCAGGGCTGGAAGAACAAGGTGGCGGGCGGCTTTACCAATTCGCTTTCAATGAGTGGCGACAAGTTGAGCACGCTTCAGTATTTCGTAACCTACGCCATGCAACACGGCATGATCTGGGTGGGCAGTGCCACCCCGGGTGCCCAGAAACCTGGCGACGTCAATGAACTGAACCGCGTGGGTTCTTGGGTGGGTGTAATGACTCAATCGGACAACGCCCCGGCAGACGTCACTCCGCCTGCATCTGACCTGGAAACTGCGAAAGTTTATGGTGCCCGGGTGGCTGAGTTTGCCAAGAAGCTCGCCGGCTAATAGTTGGCCCAAGACGTAAATCGGCTGTAATCAAATATCCGTTTGCGGATAAAATGGGGGGATGACAAATTCATCCCCCACATTGCCTTCCACGTTTGTTCACCTGCGCATGCACACCGAGTTCTCGGTGCTCGACGGCATGGTGCGCGTGGGCGAGGCTGTCAAAGCCGCCGCTGGCTGCGGTATGCCTGCCCTGGCCATTTCCGACCTGTCCAACCTGTTTGGTCTGATCAAGTTTTACGGCAAGGCGCGTGGTGCTGGCGTTAAGCCAATTGCTGCTTGCGATGTGTGGATTGAAAGCGACCGCGACGAAGAACAACCCGCACGCATGTTGCTGCTGGTGCAAAACCACAAAGGTTATTTGCAACTTTGCGAGTTGTTAAGCCGGGCGTTTTTGCGCAACCAGAAGCGCGGCAAAGCCACACTGAAGTTTGAATGGTTTGATGAAGTAGGCTGTGATGGTCTGATCGCTGTATCAGGGTTTGCCAATTCCGATATCGGCCAGTTTTTGCTGGGTGGCAACATGGCCCGCGCCGAAGATTCGGCCCGCAAATTCCTGAAGTATTTCGAGGGGCGCTATTACATTGAGCTTCAGCGCGATGGGTCCACCCAGGCCGAGAACCTGGTGAATTTAAGTTGCCAGTTGGCGGCCAAGTTGCAGTTGCCTGTGGTGGCCACGCACCCAATCCAGTTTTTGAAGCCCGAAGACTTCCGTGCGCATGAAGCGCGGGTGTGTATTGCACAGGGCGAAATTTTGTCGAATCCGCGCAGGCCTCGCCGCTTCACCGAGCAGCAGTATTTCAAAACCGCGCAGGAAATGGCAGAACTGTTTGCCGACATTCCCAGTGCCATTCGCAACAGCATTCGAATCGCCCAGCGCTGCAATTTAACGCTTGAATTGGGCAAGCCCAAGCTGCCCGCATTCCCCACGCCCGATGGCATGACACTGGATGACTACCTGGTGCATTTGTCCAAGGAAGGTTTGGAGAAGCGTTTGGTGCACCTGTTCCCGAACATCGAGGAACGGGAAAAAATGCGTCCGGAATACGAAGCGCGCTTGAAAATTGAATGCGACACCATCATTGGCATGGGCTTCCCCGGTTACTTCCTGATTGTTCAGGACTTCATTAACTGGGGCAAGAAAAACGGTGTGCCAGTTGGCCCGGGCCGGGGCTCGGGCGCAGGTTCGCTGGTGGCTTATTCACTGGGCATTACCGACCTTGATCCGCTGCGGTACGACTTGCTGTTCGAGCGCTTTTTGAATCCTGAGCGGGTTTCAATGCCCGACTTCGACATTGACTTCTGCCAGGACAACCGCGATCGAGTTATCGATTATGTGAAGCAAAACTACGGGCGCGATGCGGTCAGCCAAATTGCAACTTTTGGTACCCTAGGCGCGAAAGCGGTTATTCGTGATGCAGGCCGTGTGCTCGACATGCCCTACATGTATTGCGACGGCCTGTCGAAACTGATTCCGCAAACCCCAGCCGACCCTTGGGACCTGGACCGGGCCATGGCCGACGAACCTACCTTCCGTGAACGGGTGGAAAACGAAGACGAAGCCAAGGAAATTATTGCCGTGGCTCGGCCACTCGAAGGCCTGACCCGCAACGTGGGTATGCACGCGGGTGGCGTGTTGATTGCGCCGGGCAAGTTGACTGACTTCTGCCCTTTGTATTGTGCCGATGGTTCTACCGATTCCGTGGTGTCGCAGTACGACAAAGACGACGTGGAAGCCGTGGGCCTGGTGAAGTTCGACTTCTTGGGTTTGCGCAACCTGACCATTCTGGATTGGGCCGTTCGCTGGGTGCGCGAGAACTACGAAGACCAACGCGACTTCCGCCTGGAAGATTTGCCGCTGGACGACCCTGCGGTGTATCAGTTGTTTTCAGAGGGCAACACGACTGCAGTGTTCCAGTCTGAATCGCGCTCGGCGAAAGACCTTGAAAAGAAGCTGAAGCCGGACAACTTCGAAGACATCATTGCCTTGATGGCGCTGAACCGCCCTGGCCCCTTGGGCTCGGGCATGGTGGACGACTTCATTGCCCGTAAAAAGGAAACCTCCAAAACCGGCAAAGGGCGCGCGGAGTGGTACTTTCACCCCAAGCTCGAAGGCATCCTGAAAAGCACCTACGGTGTGATTGTTTACCAAGAACAGGTGATGCTGGTTGCCCAGATTTTGGCGGGTTATAGCCTGGGCGGTGCTGACCTGTTGCGGCGAGCCATGGGTAAAAAGAAGCCCGAGGAAATGGCCAAGCAGCGTGAAATTTTCACGACCGGTGCAACCGAGCGCGGCGTAGACCCGGCGGTGGCCAAGCAGCTTTTCGATTTGATGGAAAAGTTTGCGGAATATGGTTTCAACAAATCACATTCGGCTGCTTACGCGCTAATTGCGTACCACACAGCTTGGTTAAAGGCACATTACCCAGCGGAATTCATGGCTGCGTCCATGAGTTCAGACATGGACGACACCGACAAAGTCAAAATCTTTGTTGAAGACGCCATGGCCATGTGTCAGGTGCCGGGCAAGAAAGCCGGCACCATGGTCACGATGCTGGGTCCGGATGTGAACGAGTCCAATTTCCGCTTTACCGCGGTGCGCATTGATGGTGAGAAGCGTGCAAGCGCCATTCGCTACGGTTTGGGTGCTGTAAAAGGAACTGGCCAGGCTGCCTGTGAGGCCATTGTTGCCGAGCGCAACGCCAATGGTCCGTTCACCAGTCTGTTCGATTTCGTGAAGCGTGTAGACAGCAAACAGATCAATCGCCGGGTGATTGAGGCACTGATTCGCGCAGGTGCTTTCGATTCTCTGAACCCAGACCGCGCAAGGTTGTTGGCCAGTTCAGGGCAGGCCATGGAATGGGCTGCTCAACAGGCCGCCACGGCTGCACAGGTGAGTTTGTTCGGTGAAGCCTTGGGTGGCGATGCACCGCCGGAATTGGTGGAAGTGCCCACCTGGAGCGAACGTGAAAAGCTGCAGCAGGAAAAAGCGGCCTTGGGTTATTACTTCAGCGGGCATTTGTTCAAAGCCGATGAAGCGAATGTGCGCCAGTTTGTAAAGTTGCGCCTGAAAGACCTTTCACCCGGCCGGGACATGGTGTGGATGGCGGGTGTAATCGCATCGCTGCGCACCATGATGACCAAGCGCGGGAAAATGGCGGTTGTGTTGCTCGACGATTCTACCGCGCAAGTTGAATTGTCAATTTTCAATGAGCAGTTTGAAGCCAACCGCAACCTGCTCAAAGAAGATTCGCTACTCGTGCTGCAAGGCAAGGTGTCTGAAGATTCTTACACCGGAGGCTTGCGAATTTCAGCCGAGAACCTGTATTCGCTGGCCAGTGCACGTGCTCACTTTGTCAGCCGCCTGAGGCTTAGCATGAATGGACAATCGGATGCTGAAAAGCTGCGCGCCCTGCTGGAACCTTTTCGTGACCCTGAGCAGGGTTGTTTGGTTGAAATTGACTATCACAATGGCCATGCAGCCTGCGTGGCGCAACTGAGCAGTGATTGGAAAGTGCGCCCGGAAGAAGACCTGCTGATTGAAATGCAAGGTTGGCTGGGTGAGGGCAATGCCAAGTGGGTTTTTGGCTAATTGATCAGCCTATTTGGCGGAAACTATGGCGCTGTCGCCAACTCCGCTAGGGCTCGGTTGCGTGATCAATCAGCAGCGATGTCCCAATCGCCTCGCCTTCAAGAAAACCTGCCCTTGCGTGCCGAGCAGGGCAGGTGTTGCCCAGCATGGGCGACAGAGAACGAACCCGACCCGTTTTTTAGGAGGGTCGTTCTCAGGCATCGCAAGGCTCAGCAAGGGGTAAACAGGTTTTCTGGCGAGAGATTGGGATTCGCGCTGATTGTGCAACCGAACACGCGCTGACTGGGCTGTAAGCACGCGACGCTTGAGTCGCACTCGCTAGCCACACACAACCGTGTAAACTTCGACCATCCAATCCACGTTCACGCTGCATGCCCGAAATCACTGACTACACCGCCAAAGGTCTTTACAAACGTCTGCTTTCCTACAGCCTTCGTTACTGGCCGCTCTTTGCGACATCTCTTATTGCCCTGGTGTTTGCCGCTGTCACTGAGCCTTTGTTTGCCAGCCTGATGAAGCCGCTGATCGACGAGAACTTTTCCGGCGAACGAACCGAAATGGCGAAGTGGCTGCCGGTCATTATTATTGTGCTGTTCCTTATCCGCGGTTTGGCTACGTACATCAACGAGTATTGCAGCGCCAAGCTGGCTGGCCTCGTGGTTCACGATTTGCGGTTTGACATGCTGTCCCGCATTTTGCGTTTTCCCAATTCGTATTTTGTAGAACAACCCGCCGGGAAAATCATTTCTACGGTGTCTACCAACGTGGATGCGGTCACCGAAGCGGGTTTCAACATCATCACTGTGCTGATTCGTGACGGTGCAATTGTCATTGGCCTTATGGCTATTCTGCTTTACACCAATTGGCAACTCACCTTGATCTGCTTTGCAATTCTTCCCTTGATAGCCATTGGTGTGTCGGTGGCAGCCAAGCGCTTGAACCGCTTTGCACACAGTGCGCAAACCTCGCATGCCGATTTGGTACAAAGCATTTCCGAGGTGATTGGCGCGCAAAAAATCATCAAGATTTACGGTGCGCAGCAGGTTGAAACCGATCGCTTTATGAAAAGCGCGGATGAAATCATGAAAAGTCGCGTGAAGCTGGTGGCCACCAGCGCGGCCAACTCCGCAATTGTTCAGTGGATACTTGCTGCTGCTGTGGCTGCTGTGGTGTATTTCGCCGGCATTTTGGCTGAAAGCGACAGTATGACTGCGGGCGATTTCGCCTCTTTCATGACCGCGATGATGATGTTGTTGGCCCCAGTGAAGCGCCTGACCAACATTAACCAGCAGCTTCAAAAAGGCTTGGCGGCTGCCGACAACGTATTCCGGGTTGTCGACCGCTCGGTTGAAAATTCCAGCGGCACCCACACCACCGATCGGGCGCTGGGTTACATTGAATTCAACAAAGTGGGTCTTACCTTTCCTAGTGCCGAAGCGCCTACATTGATGGACATCAATTTGTGGGTCAAGCCCGGGCAAACGGTGGGTATCGTCGGTGTGTCGGGCGGTGGCAAGTCAACCCTGATCAACCTGCTGCCTCGTTTTCTGGACCCCACAAGTGGCGTGGTGAAGCTGGACAGTGTTGATTTGAAACAATGGGATTTGCAGTGCCTTCGCCGCCAAATTGCAGTGGTCACCCAGGAAAGCCATTTGCTGAACGACACCGTGCGCAACAACATTGCTTACGGCGAAATGCGTGGTGCCAGCGACGAAGCCATTTTGAATGCCGCCCGCATGGCCAATGCCCTGCCATTTATCGAAAAACTTGAAAATGGTCTGGATACGGTGCTGGGCGATAACGGACTGAGATTGTCTGGTGGCCAGCGCCAGCGTATTTCAATCGCACGGGCATTCCTTAAGAACGCCCCAATTCTAATTCTCGATGAAGCCACTTCTGCACTCGATTCCGAAGCAGAGCGTGAAGTTCAAGAGGACATGGAACGATTGCGCCATGGTCGAACCACGCTGGTGATTGCACATCGATTGTCCACACTGACCACGGCCGATTTCATTATCGTGTTGGACCAAGGTAAGTTGATTGAGCAGGGCACCCATCAAGAACTGTTGGCCAGGCAGGGCAAATACCAATACCTGCATTCCATTCAAAATCAGTCCACAAGTTTGTCTACTGACTGAATCACAACCTCAGTGGGAATGGCTGCCAGCAAACGGGTCGTGTCGTCTGTATTAATGCTGTCGGGGTGGGGAAGTGGCCCAAAGTCGCCCGCGTAAATGACGGTGGCTTTGTCGGACCAAGGCCGCCATTCCTGCACCCACGAGGGGCCAAACAGCGCCACCTGCGGCACATTCAATGCCGCGGCCATGTGCATGGGTGCGGAATCTACGCCCACATAAAACTTGCTCAATTTCAGCAAAGCCGCCAAAAGCGGCAGGCTCATTTTGCCGCCTACATTCACCAACTGGCTTGAACGCTTTGAAAACTTGGCGCGTGCCAAGCGTTCTATTTCGGCTGTCATCGCCACTTCCACGGGGTCGGGGCTGCAGGTGAGTACTACGTGCAAACCTTTGTTCAGCAAATGCACAACCACGTCGGCAAACTTCTCGTCTTCCCAGCATTTGAAAGGCCAGCGGGCAGCGGGATGAATCAATACAAATGGCCCGTTCACTTGGTGCCCGGCCAAGAGTTTGTCGGCTTTGTCCAGATTTTCCGGGCTTGGGCGCAACACCATTTCACCCCGCAGACTGCGGGGGTTGATGCCCAAGGCTTGCAGGCACAGCAGGTTTAGCTCCACGGCGTGTGCTTGCCCGCGGGGTGGGGGCACTACGCGGTACGTAAAGCAGGCATGCCACAGGGCCTTGTCGCGTTTTGCATAGGCCATTTGTACGCGCACGGGCGCATTCGAAAAGCGGGCTACCAAGGCACCAATCCACTGGTCAGTCAAATGCACCACGGCATCGTAGCGGGTACGCCTTACCTGAAACACCAGGCCAAGTTCGGCCTTCAGCCTTGCAAAGCCTTTCAGTTTCCGGTCAATGCACAGCACCCGGTTTAAGTGTGGATTGTTTTGTAACAGGGGAGTGGTTTCTTTATAAATTAGTGTATCAACCTGTACGCCGGGAAATTGGTCGTGCAAGGCGTGGTACAGGGCCGTGGTTAACAGCACATCGCCGTGATGCCTTAATTTAATCACCAAAATTTTCTGCAAAGTATTTCAACCCGGTATTGATTAGAGTGAATTCACGCCCATGCGTGTGCGGTGGCGCATTAAACTGCCGAGTGAGCCCGCGCAAACGTTGAGCAAACACAGAGCGAATATAGACCGTGATTTCAACCAATTTTGTTTTCCAATTCAAATGACCAGCATTTTCTTCTCTGAAAGTTCCAAAAATATCGGTGGTCAAGAACTGCAGTTGCTCGAGCAGGCGGTGGGCCTGAAAGCCAAAGGTTATACCCCCTATATATTGTGCCGGCCAGGCAGCCGCATTTCTCAGGAGGCCTACAAGCTGGGTTTGAATGTTGAATTTGTAGCGTTTCGCAATGCCATTCACCCCCCCAGTGTTTTAAGGCTGGCCAATTTGGTTCGGCACCATAAACCCGTGGCGGTGGTGTGCCACAGCAGCCACGATGCCAATTTGTGTTCCATTACCGTGCATGCCTTGGCAAAAATTGGCTTGCTCAAGCCCCGGCCCACTTTAATCCGCATGCGCACCTACCAGCCTGGCCCGGCCAAAGCATTCACTTACAACCAAATGTTTGACCAAACTTTCACGCCCAGCCAGGCCCTGAAAGAACAACTGTTGCAAAACAGTGGGGTGTTGCCCGAGAAAATCGGGGTTCTGTACCCCGGCATTGATTTTGAAAGTATCGCCGCCGCTGCAGCACTTGGTTTGCCCCCTGAACTCGATGCGCGCTTGAGTGATTTGCAGCAGCGCCCTGTGATTGCCCATGCAGCCATGTTTCGAGTAGAGAAAGGGCACAGCTTCATGTTGCAGGTGGTGAAAGCCTTGCTCCCACAGTTTCCAAATTTGTTGTACGTGGCAGCCGGCGAGGGTGAAACCCGTCAGGCCATAGAAACTGAGGCACAGCGTTTGGGCTTGGGCAAGCATGTAGTGCTGCCCGGCATGTTGAACCCCGTGGCACCGCTGATTAAGCGCGCCGATGTGTTGGTGATGCCTTCCAGTTATGAGCCTTTGGGCATGAGCCAAATTGAAGCGTTGGGCTTGGGCGTACCTGTGGTGGTTAGCAACGTAGGTGGTCTGCCCGAGACTGTACAAAGTGGTGTAACGGGCTATGTGTGCCCGGCGCCCCATGCGCCGGGGGCGCTGGATGCCTGGGTTCAAGCACTGGGTGCTGTGCTGGCCGAACCCCACAAAGCCCGCGACATGGCCGCACTGGGTCGGCAAACAGTGTTTGCCCAGTTTGGCAAACAAAGCAATATCGATGGCTTGGTGGGCACTATTCAAACACCAAGGCTGGGTCGATCCTGATGCCTTCGGTTCAGCGAATTGGTGTGTGGTTTGGCCAAGGGCTGCACAATGCCTTGGCAGCACGCGCTGCCTTGGGACAATTGCTGGTGGAGCACCCCGGCGCAGATTTGGTTTTGTTTGGCCCCCGCAGCAGCTTGTTTTTGTTTGAAATGGATGAGAGGGTGCCCGTGTATATTCCTTTGCGCGCTCTAGAGCCCCGCCGCCCCGCGCAAACCCGCCTTTCTTATTACCTTGAAAAAAGCGCCCAGTTTAAAAAGCTGCGTGGCCTTAAGCTTGATCTGTGTATTGGGGTTTCCGCTTTGGCAACCTTGCCTGAATTGAACCTGCAAGCGGCTGCGCAGTTTAAGCACGCGCAAAAAATGTTCGGTGTTGGCGGAGATTTTATACAGCAAGATTTATCGGATTTTCTGCAGGCTGAACGGCCTTTGTTGCAGGCTGGCCCACAAGCCTTGGCTTATGCAACCCAGCTTTACCGCAAAACTTCACCCGGCCTGCCTAAGGCTGTGGCCTTGCTGTACGCAGAAGAAAATGCACCCGGTTTGGATATGCAATGGCAAGCCTTACACAGCAGCCTGGCCAAGCTAGATAGTAATGTGCACTTAACAGTGGCTGCAGTGATTGGGGAGAATCGCTTATTGGCCAGGCAATTAAACACCAGTCAGCCAGCTTGGCTACAACTGGCTTTGCCGCAAGCCATGGGCTTGATTGCGTACGCGGACCGGGTGATTACTTCTTCAGAAGTGATCACCCTAATTTGCGCCGAAATGGGCCGTTCAGACCGCCTCTTGTTGGTTAAAAGTCACAGTTAAGGCTTGGCTTTGGAAGCCACCCGCTTTGGGGTCGGCTTTACCTGGTTCTGAAATTCTAAGTTTTTCATTCGCAAGGCTTTTTGCGGTTCTCCAGGCGATTTTGGCGAATTGTTGATGTCATAAAACTATGGGAATGATCAATTTCTCCTGTTGCACGTCAGCGACAAAAACACCGATTTCCCCATTCTCACACCACGATTTGGTTGGTCGGCCCAAGGGTCCCCGTGTACATTGTCTCTCGTGCCGCTAGAAATGGCGGCAAAGATTCAACCAACACTAATAAGGGTGAAATATGAACAAGAAGCTAGTAGCTGCTGCTCTGGGCCTGGCATTTGCCGCTCCAGTATTTGCTGATTCATCAAACGTAACTTTGTATGGTCGTGTACACCAAGTCTTAGACCAACAATCGACTGATACCGCCGGTGGGAACTTTGCCCTAGAAGATGCTTCTTCACGATTCGGTATTACCGGTCGCGAAGATCTGGGCGGTGGTTTAAGTCTTGTGTTTGGTTACGAGTTCTCCGTTAATGCTGATGCCAACGCTGGTGTTGGTGGTCGCCACTCATACATCGGTATGAAAGGCGGCTGGGGTACTTTGGTGGCCGGCCAGCAAGATGGTGGTAATGAAACTGTTGCCCCTCTGTATACTCAAGCTGGCTTCCTTGGAAGCGTATCTAATCAAGCCGGTCCTCTGGTGGTGATCGGTGGTGGCGGTACAACATTCAGCAATGTTGTAGCGATTCAACGTGTTCAGCGCTTGAACAATTCTTTCGGTTACAAAACCAATATTGGTGGAGTAGCTATTGAAGCGCGCCATGGTTTGAGCGGTGGTAACAACCAAAATACTGCAACAAACGCCGGCAACAACAACCCAAACAACACCGCAACTGCTTCGAAAGAAAACGGTTCGCGTCAAACTGAAGTTGCTGCAACCTACAAGCTGGGTGCGCTGACTGTTGGTGGTGGCTTCCAGATGTTTGACCAGCAAGGTCAAGATCCTTCAGTGTTTAACGCTGCCTCAACAGCTGGTCCCGCTGGTGCTGGTGCAAATGCAGAGCGCACAGTTCAGGGTATCATTACTTACAATTTTGGCGCATTCACATTGGGCGGCATGGTAGCACAAACTAGTTTATATGAAACCAACCCAGCCAATGGCGAAGACAGCAACACAGAATACCTGTTGTCAGCCACTGTACCTATGAGTGCGAACAGCGGTCTTTTCGGCATATACGCTGATTCCGAGCGCAACAATTTGGCAGCACCCGCCGAACTGACCCAAGCTCAAATCGCTTACTACTACGACTTCAGCAAGCGCACACGTACCTACGTGGGTTTCAACCGCCTGACAACTGAAACAGTTGCAACTGGTGCTGAAGCCGATCAGGACAACTTCACTATTGGTCTGCGTCACAACTTCTAATTCAACGTCAAGCTTAAGCTTGGTTTGAATGCAAAGCTTGAAAAAGCCACCTTCGGGTGGCTTTTTCTATTCAAGCCGAAGCAACATATGCACGTGAGTAATTGAAAAGATCAAACGAAAAAAAAGCACCTGAAATTACTCAGGTGCCGTCATTCAAGGAAATTTGACTGTCAAACGAATGATGTGCCTACTGCAGGTTCATGTCAAGCTGTACGCCGCACAAGGTGCTGCTGTAGCGTGTGGCGCTGCCGCTGTTGCTCATGCAACCCAGCGAGGTGGTTTGAAGTTGGTTCTCGGATACTTTCAAGCCAAAAAACAAATCGGGGTACTTGTTGCCTTCTTCACGGCTTAGTTTGAATACCCAATCTCCGGTACCCCACTGGGCACTCATGGGGGCTTTGTTGCGATCCTGGTTCAGTCTGAACCCATAACCAAGCCCACCGTTCTCAGAACTTGTCCAGCGGCCCCATTTGCTCAACGGGTTTTGCCCATCGATATTCAATGTCACGCCGCCAGCTTGGGCACTGGCCAAAGTGGGTGCCAGCAAAGGTGTTAGCACCAAGCAGGCACAAAATAATGTTTTTTTCATGTTCTTATTCCCTTCAACAGCAGCAATTCAAGCGATTTGCGCTGTTTCGCATGCAAGGCTTTAATTATGCGCGTAATTTTGGTGTGGATAAAGCGGGAGAAGGCCTGTCTTCACCCCGCCAAACCATTGATTTGACTCAGATATTTAAACCTGATGTTGAAAATTCTTGATTAAAAACAATGGGTTTAGCTGCTTAATTCTCAAGTCGCTTTAAACCCAGTTTTTCAAACAACTGGGTGTCACGTTCCAATTCCGGGTTGTCTGTTACCAACAGTTTTTCGCCGTAGAAAATTGAATTGGCACCCGCCAAGAAACAAAGCGCTTGGGTGCTCTCATTCATGCTTTCGCGGCCAGCGGACAAACGCACAAAACTGGTGGGCATGGTGATGCGAGCCACGGCGATGGTGCGTACAAAATCGAGTGGATCGATTTCTTCGTTGTTCGCCAGTGGTGTGCCTTCAACTTTCACCAAATTATTGATAGGCACACTCTCGGGCGGTTCGGCCATGTTGGCCAGTTGGGCGATTAGCCCAGCCCGCTGGGTTACCGTTTCACCCAAACCCACAATGCCACCGCAGCACACTTTGATACCCGCATCGCGTACACGGTCCAGTGTGTCCAGGCGGTCTTGGTAGGTGCGGGTGCTGATAATGTCGCCGTAAAAATCGGGCGAGGTGTCCAGGTTGTGGTTGTAGTAATCCAGACCCGCCTCTTGTAGCTGTTTGGCCTGGTGTTCTTTCAGCATGCCGAGGGTGACGCAGGTTTCCAGGCCCATGGCTTTCACTGCAGTTACCATTTCACCTACAGCTTCAACCTGGTGGTCTTTGGGGCTGCGCCATGCTGCACCCATGCAAAAACGTGTGGCGCCTTTGTCCTTGGCGGCCTGTGCGGCTTTCAGCACTTCATCGATGGGCATCAGCTTTTCTGCTTCCACGCCAGTGTTGTACTTGGCCGATTGGGGGCAGTAGCCACAGTCTTCAGGGCAGCCGCCTGTTTTAATCGACAGCAGGGTAGACAGCTGCACGGTGTTCGCATCGAAATGCTCGCGGTGCACCTGCTGCGCCTTGAAAATAAGGTCGTTGAACGGCAGTGCGAACAGGGCTTCAATGGCCTCGACGCTCCAGCGTTGCTGATCAACGGCGGGTGGGGCTGTTTTTTTGTTTTCAACCCAGGTAATTTGGCTTTCCATGTGCATCCTTCAGAACAATTCGCTTCCGGGGCCGGGTGCAATCAGGCTGCCCCAGCGTTGTAATACGTGCATCAGTGTTTGGTAGGCGTTTTCCAGTGTCTCGGGCTCGGTGCAATAAGGCGGCACCCAATACACGGTGTTGCCCAGGGGGCGCACCACAATGCCCAGTTCCAGAAACGTTTGGCGTATCCATTGACTCGCGCTGGAACCATACTGACTGTGACTGGATTTTAGCTCAAAGGCCGCCACGGTGCCGCACACGCGCGGGTTTTCAATCAGGGGGTGGCAAGCCAAGGTGGGTAACCAACGTTGATGTGTGGCTTCAATGCGGTGAATGTTCGCCCAGGTTTTTTCTTCATCGAACAAGGCAAGGCTGGCCAGGGCCGCAGCGCAACCCAGTGGGTTTGCTGTGTAGGAATGGCCGTGCAGCAAGGCATGGCCAACCTGGTCGCTTAAAAACGCGTCGTACACCGCTTGGCTGGTGAGTGTGGCTGCCATGGGCATGAAGCCGCCGGTGAGCCCTTTTGAAATACAAATGATGTCGGCTTGCCCCCCAAACTGTGCCACTTGTTCGGCGGCAAATAGGGTGCCGGTTCGGGCAAAGCCAGTGAATACTTCGTCGAATATCACCAGAACACCGGCCGCTTCGCAGCGTTTACACAGTTCAGCCACATGGGCCGCGCGCACAAAGCGCATGCCGCTGGCACCTTGAATCAAGGGCTCTAGTACCAGCGCGGCAATTTCACCTGCACTGTTTGCCAGCAAATGATCGAGTGCAGCCAAGGCCCGTTCTTCGGTGCAGGCGCAAACACCAGTGGGGATGAAATCAACCTGAAACAGCCAAGGCGCGAAGGGGTCGTAAAAACCACTGGATTTGCCAGTGGCCATGGCGCCGAAGGTGTCACCATGGTATCCACCTTCCAGCGCAACAATGCGATTTTTACCGGCCACGCCCTTGTTTTGCCAATACTGAAAGGCCATTTTCAGGGCTACTTCAATGGCGGTTGAACCATTGTCGGAATAAAACACTTTGGCCATGGGGGCTGGGGCACTCTGTATCAGGCGTTCAGCCAGTTGCACGGCGGGGGGGTGGGTTACACCGGCGAACATGACATGCTCCAGCTCTAGCGCTTGCCGGGCAATAGCCTTGGCAATCGCCGGGTTGCCGTGGCCATGAATATTCACCCACCAGCTTGAAACCGCATCAAAGTACTTGTTGCCTTGGGCGTCGAACAAAAATTCGCCTTCACCACGCACCACGGCCAAGGGTGGCGCAGCGGTTTGCATTTGCGTAAACGGGTGCCAGCAGTACTGCGCATCCAGTTCAAGCAATTCGGTGTGGGTAAGTTGTTTCATGAGGGCTGTGCGATCACAAGCTGTCAAGCGCGCGAACAAGCCGCTCTGGCATGCCAAATTCAGCCAGTGCCTGCGGACTTAATTCATTGAAAACCGGCAATTCAGCCAACACCGGTACTTCGCCAAAATGTTCGATTGCCTCACGGTTGCCGGGGTTTGCTTCACCCACCATTACTACGCCCAGCACAGGCACGCCAGCGGCTTTCAAGGCTTGCAGCGAAAGGCAGGTGTGGTTGATGGTGCCAAGCCCGCTGCGGGCCACCAGCAGGGCGCAGCTGCCCAGGTGTTTCATCAGGTCGAGCATGGTGTCGCGCCAGTTCAAGGGTACCATGCACCCGCCCGCGCCTTCCACCACGAGTCGTTCGGCGTTGGGAAGTGCAAAATCGGCCAGTTGAATTTTGATGCCATCGATGTCGGCAGCCTGATGAGGCGATAAGGGCTGGGTGAGGCGATACGTTTCCGGGTGCACTGTACAGCCACTCAGGCGGGCAATCCACTCGCTGTCGCTGCCACCTTCAAGCCCGCTTTGTACCGGCTTCCAGTAATCTGCTTGCCAGTGAGTGCACAGCCAAGCACTCACAATCGTTTTTCCGATGCCGGTGTCGGTGCCAGTCACAAACAAATGTTTCACGGCCGTTCCAGGTAGTAAAAACCAATGTGGTAGTTCATGGTGCAGGCTTCGCCCAAGGCGGATATTACCTTGCGAAGGTTCACTGGCGTGTGGTTTACGCGGGGTTGGTCTGCACCAATGGCACGCAGGCTGCGTGCAAAGGAAAGCCCATCAGGATGATGGTCCAGAAAGTTTTTGGTGTGGTGTGCAGTGCTGGCGGCAATGCCCTCTGCAACCAGTGCGTTCAGGATGTTTTGCAAATCATCGTGGCTGGGCAAGGGCCGCAAGCCACTGGTTTGCCCGGTGTCCTCGTGTGCCACTTCCCAGGCTTGAAAAGAGCCATCCAGCAGTGCGCTGAAAGCCACGGTGTTCGACACTGAAAGCCAGCGTCGAATCGCCTCTTCAATGTTGCCAAACCATTGCGCACACATGCCTGAAATGAGCAGGGAGTGGTTCGGAATCCATAGGTGCTCAACTGCCAATTCCTCGCCATTGAGCAAGTGGGTGTGCAGGCGTTCAGTGGGGTACTTGCGAGTTAATTCGGTCAGCATGCCTTCTGCCAAATCAACAGCATGCACCGCACTTTCGGGAAACTTGTTCAGCAAATGCTCGGTTAAAAACCCGGTGCCGCTGCCCACATCTACACAAGCCTTGGGGTTGAAGTCGACAGGCAGCATTTGATCCAGCCACTGACACAGGTGTTGGGCTGAATGTTTTTGCACGCGCGCATGGTGATCGTAATCGCGGGCAGCATCGGAAAAGCGGCGTGAGGCAGCCTGGGCAGAATTCAGTTTTCGCGGCAAGGCGTTTTCAGACATTTCAATGCGGCTTGAAATTAATGCTGGCTGAGAAGGGGCAACAAAGTGTCAGTATACCGCGCGGGGGCGGTGGCAATGCCCGCGTGCTCGGAAGCCAGTGTATGCAACTCGCGGTTTTGCTGTTTCAGCGTGTGCCCAAAGCATTGCAGTGCCAAAGCCAGTGGCACTATTTCATCCGTGTTGCTGGCCCAGGCGTGTAATTCGGCGCCATGGGAAAGGGCCTGTTGCAATGCCTGTGCTGTGTTCAACTCTTGCATGCTGCGAAGGTCAGTCAACAAGACTTGTTCATTCAGGGTGGCCCATTGCGCATGGTGCCCGCAGCGGTTGTGAAAATCGCGCAGTACCTCTGGCATGTTCTGTTCGGCCTTCTGGATCATGCGAGACAGCAAACGCGGTGGAGTGCCTTGGGTGTTGGAATCGCCTTTCACAAAGTGAGTAAAGCCATGAATGCTCAACAGGCTGTGCCATCGCACTGAAAAATCCAGCAGTTTCGAAAACCCCAGTGAATGCCCCAGGCCTAGCCAAGGTACATCGGCGTAAGCGAGTACCAAGCTGTGCAGTATTTCGGTAGCGTAGTGTACCCATTGGCCTTGCGTGCTGATACCGGGGGTATGAATCATCAAACCTTGTCTGGCTTGTTCTGGAAAGTAACCCGCTTCCAGGCAAACAAACAAGGTGGTGTTGCGTGTGCTTTCGGGAAGCGTTGTCAACAAGGCATTGAAGAAACGGTGGTTGTAACCCCAGCCGTGGGCCATCAATAGCACTTGCGTTATTTCGGGCTGCTTCATGTGCCCACCTTCCAGCTGGCCAGTGCGTGGAGCAGTTGCTCATACACTGTAAGAGTGTGGCCAGTGTTCAGCGCAAGCCGAACCCGTGCGGCATTGGGGGGCACGGTGGGAGGGCGTACGGCAGAGGTTCGAATGCCTGCCTGTTGCAAGTGGGCTTTGAGATCGAGGCAAGCAACGTTACTGCCCACCACCAAGGGAACAATGTGGGTGTTCGACAAGCCCGCGTCGAAGCCCAGTTTATGTACCTGGTTGCGCAGTGTGTCTGCGGCGGTGTGCAGCATGCCCCGTTCTTTATTCAGGCCCGGAATAATTTCCAATGCTTTGCCAACTGCGCCAATTACAAAAGGCGAGGGCGCGGTGGAATACACAAAGCCGGTGCAACGGTTGACCAGGTATTGTTTGAATATTTCGCTGCATGCAATGTACGCCCCGCTGACCCCCACAGCCTTGCTGAAGGTACCCATGATGACCCAGTGCCCCAAGGTTTTCAGTGCATCTATGGCGGGGTGTTGCATCGCCCCAAGGCCTCGACCTTCCGGTCCCCAAATTCCCGTGGCGTGGGCTTCGTCCAGGTACACCACAGCCTTGTGTTGCAGGGCAATTTCCGCGAGTTGTTCAACCGGCAGTAGATCACCTTCCATGCCAAAAACCGTTTCTGAAACAATAATTTTTGGCTGCCTGGATTCCGTGTGTTTATCCAGCAGCTCAGTCAAATGCGCCATGTCGTTGTGGCGAAACCGAATTTGTTTCACCCCCGCAAGTTGGCAGGCATGGTGCAAGCTGGCGTGGTTCAGGCGGTCGGTGAACACAAGGGGCTCAGTGCCACCCACCACGCCACCCCACAGGCTTTTGTCCAGCAGTGCGGCCAACCCGCTGGCATTGGCTTGGTAGCCGCTTGAAAATACTAGTGCGGCTTCAGCGTTTTTGAATTGTGCAACTTGCGATTCCAGTTGTTCAAAGCAATCGAGGTTGCCTGACAACAAACGTGAGCCGGTTGCACCTGCACCGTATTTTTTCGCGCATTCATGGCCTGCCTCTACAATGTCGGCGCGCTGGGCCAGGCACAAATAATCGTTGCTGGAAAAATCGAATGCACGCTGGTTCAAAGGGCAGGGCAGCAACACCCGCTTGCCGCTGTCTTGGGCCAAAAGGTCAAGGCGTTGCTGGCTGGCTTGGCTCAGGTTCATCGCGCTTAGGTCAGGTCAAAATAATGTCGTAGTGTTCCTGCACAAACAGGTTGTCTACTTGCAGGGTAATTGGCTTTCCCACAAACTCTTCCAGCATGCCCAAGTGTTGGGCCTCTTCTTCCAGAAACAGGTCGATCACGGCTGGGCTGGCCAGTATGCGAAATTCTTTGGGGTTGAACTGGCGGCTTTCGCGCACAATTTCCCGCATTATTTCATAGGCTACTGTTTGGGCTGTTTTAACCTGCCCCTTGCCCTGGCAGCTTGGGCAGGGTTCGCACAACAAATGGGCCAGGCTTTCACGGGTGCGCTTGCGGGTCATTTCCACCAAGCCCAGTGCAGAAAAGTCTGTCACGCTGGTTCGGGCGCGATCGCGGTCCAACGCCTTTTGAAGTTCCGCCAGCACCGCTTTTTTGTGTTCCTCGGTGCTCATGTCGATGAAGTCGATCACGATGATGCCACCCAGGTTGCGCAAGCGCAGTTGGCGCGCTATGGCGTGCGCAGCTTCCAGGTTTGTTTTAAACACCGTTTCTTCAAAATTGCGGGCACCAATAAAACCGCCCGTGTTCACATCGATGGTGGTGAGCGCTTCAGTTTGGTCAATGATTACATAACCGCCCGATTTCAGTTCAACCCGACGGCCCAGCGCCTTTTGCAATTCATCTTCAATGTTGTACAGCTCGAAAAGAGGCCGCTCTCCTTGATGCAGTTGAAGGCGGTCTTTGGTTTCCTGCGCATAGGTTTCGGCAAAGGTCAGCAGGTTTTTCAGGGTTTCTTTTGAATCAATTAGAATGGCTTGGGTGTCGGCACTCACCAGGTCGCGCACCACGCGCTGCGCCATGGTCAGGTCTTCGTAAATCAGGCTGGGTGCGGGCTTCGTGCGGGTCAATTCCAGCATCTCGCGCCAGCGGGTTCGCAGGTAATTTACATCGGCGGTCAATTCCTCGTCGGTGGCTTCTTCGGCGTGGGTGCGAATAATAAAGCCACCTGTGTTTTCGGGCAGCAGGCGAGTTAGTTTTGCGCGCAGCTCTTCTCGCTCGCCTTCATTCTCAATGCGCTGTGAAACACCGATGTGTGGGTCTTGCGGCAGGTGCACCAGCATGCGGCCAGCCAGGCTGATTTGCGTGGTGAGCCTAGCGCCTTTGGTGCCCAGTGGGTCTTTGCTGACCTGCACAATAATGGTTTGCCCTTCGAACACCATTTTTTCAATGGCTGGTGGCGGGTTGCCGTTTTGCTTCGATTGATGGTGGTTGTAGGTGCGGTGTTCCCACAGGTCGGCCACATGCAGAAACGCTGCGCGCTCCAAGCCAATGTCGACAAACGCAGATTGCATGCCGGGCAGCACGCGCACCACTTTGCCCAGGTACACATTGCCCACAATGCCACGTGTGGATGTGCGTTCAATGTGAAGTTCTTGCACAGCACCGTGCTGAACGATGGCCACGCGCGTTTCCTGCGGTGTCACGTTCACCAGTATTTGTTCATTGATCATCTTTTGCTTCTTGGGTATTAATCGATTCTTGTTGCAGCTCAGTTTCTGTTTTGGGCCGCTGTTTGGAGTTGGCGTATCAATTCGCTGGTTTCAAACAGTGGTAAACCCATAATGCCAGAATGACTGCCGGAAATGTGACGAACGTATTGCCCTGCGATCCCCTGAATGCCATAGGCGCCCGCTTTGTCGAAGGGCTCGCCACTGTCGATGTAGGCGTGGAGGAAGGTTTCGGGAAGTTTTGTGAACTTCACGTGTGACGTTTGCACGGTGCTTCTGGTTGCAGTGGTGCTGCCATCGACATGAAGCCAAGCGCCAGCCACTGCGGTATGCACCTCGTGGGTGGTGTTGGACAGGCTTTGCAGCATTTGAAAGGCCTGCGCCACATGTTGCGGTTTGCCCAGAATGGTGCCGTTCAGTGCAACCGTGGTGTCGGCCGCCAATACCAGCCCGCTTAATTGTTGCGCACGCATGGCCTCAAGCGCTGCATTCAGTTTCAGTTGGGTCACGCGTTGCACGTACAGCAAGGGGTCTTCGTGTTCAAAAGGCGCTTCAAGCGCTTCGGCCTCTGGGCTACTCTGGGCCAGAAACACCCGCACTTTTAATCCGAGTGTTTCAAGTAATTCAAGCCTGCGCGGGCTGCGCGAAGCAAGCCAAACCTGGGCCGGCAGGCCACTGTGCTCGGGGCGAACGGGTGTGTTCATGTTGGGGCTTATTCGCGGTGGTACGGATGCCCAATGGTAATGGAAAATGCGCGGTACAGCGCTTCCACCAACAGCACGCGCGCCAGTGCATGGGGCAGGGTAAGGTCGGATAGCCGCCACATGCCCTGGCATTGCTGCTTCAGGTTTTCATCAAGCCCATCGGCACTGCCGATGAGCAGGCACAAGGTTTCGCTGCTGTTGTGCCATTTCTGAAGTTGCTCAGCCAAGGCTTTGCTGGTGTGGCGTTCCCCCCGTTCATCGAGTGCAATGACGCGTGCGCCATTGGGTATGGCCGCTCGAATGCGCTCAGCTTCTTTGGCGAGAATTTGGTCCACGGGTTTGCCCGCAGACCGGTCTTCAGGTTTCAATTCTTTGATGGTCAGCTTCCAGTCGCCTGGAAAGCGTTTCTGGAACTGATCTACAGCCTGTTGCGCCCATGGCTCAATTTTGTGAGACAGGGCGATGACGTGGATTTTCAAAGCGAAGCGAAAATCTTAGTTGTACTGGCTTGAATAGGCCTCGGCCTGCTGCGGGAAATAATCCACGCCGGGCATTGGTTTGCTCAGGCTGTGCGGGTTCAACTTCACGCGCACGGGCTTGCCACCCCAAATTTCTTCCAGGTTGTAATACTCGCGAATGGCGGGTTGCATCAAATGCACCACCACATCGCCCAGGTCGACCAGTACCCATTCGCCGGTGTCTTCACCCTCGGTGCTGAACACTTCGCCACCGTTTTCCTTGGTTTTCTCGCGAACGTTGTTGGCCAAAGCGCGTGTTTGGCGGTTTGAAGAGGCTGAGGCAATGATGACCCGGTCAAAAACACCGGTAAGGTGGGTCGTGTCGAAAACGGCGATGTCTTGTGCCTTGATGTCTTCGAGGGCGTCAATCACGACGCGCTGCAGTTTACGCAATTCCATGCAATTCCAAAGGTTTGTTAATTGCCTGAATTCTAACAACTTTCAGGGCTGGGCGCGACCATAAACTGGGTGCTGTGTCAGGTACTTGAGCACAGCGGTGGGTAGGCTGGCCTCAAGTTTGAAGCGGGCGGTTTCCCGAACTTCGGCGTTGCCAGACTGTAACAGCTGGAATTGCCTTCGAATTTGGGTTGAGCTGATGTTCACGCTGGGCATGGGTATGCGAAACAGGCGATCTTGGAGCAAATGTCGTTTTAAAGCCTCGGGCACCTGAAAATCGCCCCACTGGGTGCGGTCCACCACGCCAATACGGGCGTAATCAAACAGGCTTTGCCAATGTTTCCAGCTGGTCAGGTTGGCCAGTTGGTCTGCGCCGATGACAAAAGAAAATTTGTGGGCAGGGTGCTGTTCGCTTAGCCTCTCAAGCGTATCCACGGTGTACGTGGGGCCAACATGCTCAATTTCAAAGGGCTCTACGCGCCAGGAGTGCACGCCGTCAATGGCCAGTTCAACGAGTTTTTTACGAACATCTGCAGGTGCAAGCTCGGCATTGGGTTTTTGCCAAGGTTGGCCGGCTGGCATGAACCACACTTCATCGGCCATGCATTGGGCTTGGGCTGAACGAGCCATTTGTAAATGCCCCATGTGGATGGGGTTGAACGTGCCGCCGATGATGCAGATTTGACGGCTGGCCATGAATTAGACTGCCAGCCAGTCGCGGTCCACCAAAAAATCGGTGTACAGCCTTGCCTCGGCGCTGCCCGCCTCAGGTTGCCAGTCATAGCGCCATTTCACTTGCGGGGGCATGCTCATTAAGATGGATTCGGTGCGGCCACCGCTTTGCAGGCCAAACAGGGTGCCACGGTCGAATACCAAATTGAATTCAACGTAGCGGCCACGCCGATAGGCCTGGAAGTCGCGTTCGCGTTCGCCGTAGGCCATGTTCATGCGGCGCTCAACAATGGGCAGGTAGCCTTTCAGGAAGGCATCGCCCACGTTGCGAGTCATTGCAAAGCTCTGCTCAAAACCCAGCTCGGAAAAATCATCGAAAAACACACCGCCTACACCGCGGGGTTCTTTGCGGTGTTTCAGGTAAAAATACTCGTCGCACCATTTCTTGAACTTGGCATGGTAGTGCGCACCAAAGGGGTCGAGTGCATTTTTGCAGCTTTGGTGAAAGTGTTTTGCGTCTTCTTCAAAGCCGTAGTAGGGGGTTAAATCCATGCCGCCGCCGAACCACCACACCGATTCGCCTTCCACGGTGGTGGCTGCAAACAGGCGCACATTCATGTGTACTGTGGGTACATAAGGGTTGCGGGGGTGAAATACCAGTGATACACCCATGGCTTCAAAACTGGCACCAGCAAGGCCCTGGCGGCTGGCAGTGGCTGAGCCGGGCAACTTGTCGCCCATTACATGGCTGAAATTGACACCGCCACGCTCCAGCAAGCTGCCTTCTTCCAGCACGCGACTACAACCGCCGCCCCCTTCAGCCCGTTCCCAGGAATCGTTCAAAAAAGGTTTGCTTTCGAACTGACCAATGCCCTCGATGATGCTGCTTTGAAGGCCTTGAAGGTATTGCTTTACCTGATTCAGTTCAGAAGGTGTCATTGCTCTAAGTCCTGATTACTTGCGATTGATGGCGCGGTAGCCAATGTCGCTTCTAAACTGCATGCCATCAAAGCTGATAGTGTCGATCAATTCATAGGCTTTGGCCTGTGCCTGGCGCACGGTGTCGCCCAAGGCGGTGGCGCACAACACGCGACCACCCGCGGTCACTGCCTTGCCATTTTTTTCAACAGTTCCGGCATGAAATACAACCGCTTCGTCGCTGGCTTCGGCGCGCAGGGTAATTTCATCGCCCGTGCGCGGGGTTTGTGGGTAGTTGTGCGCGGCAATCACCACGCCTAAAGCGGTGCGGCGGTCCCATTCTGCTTCAACCTTGTCCAGCGTGCCATCAATGGCGTGGTCCAGCAAATTCACGAAGTCGCTTTTCAGGCGCATCATGATGGGTTGGGTTTCCGGGTCGCCCATGCGGCAGTTGAACTCCAGTACCTTGATGTCGCCCTTGTCGTCGATCATTAAGCCCGCATACAAAAAGCCGGTGTACACCAGGCCGTCTTTTTTCATGCCGGCGATGGTGGGGTAAATAACCTCTCGCATCACGCGGGCGTGCATGGTGGGCGTAACCACGGGGGCGGGGCTGTACGCACCCATGCCACCGGTGTTGGGGCCTTGGTCGCCATCCAGCAGGCGTTTGTGGTCTTGGCTGCTGGCCATGGCCAAAGCGTTTACACCATCGACCATCACGATAAAGCTGGCCTCTTCGCCTTCCAGGAATTCTTCAACCACAACCCGAGAACCGGCACTGCCCATGCTGTTGCCCAGCAACATGTCGTCAATGGCCTGGTGGGCTTCTTCCAGGCTCATGGCAACAACCACGCCCTTGCCCGCGGCCAGGCCATCGGCCTTGATTACGATGGGGGCACCTTTGGCATTCACATAATCGTGGGCTTTGGCAGCATCGGTAAAGGTTTCATATTCCGCAGTGGGAATTTTGTGTCGCTTCATGAAGGCCTTGGCGTAGTCCTTCGAGCTTTCCAGTTGGGCTGCAAGTTTGGCTGGGCCAAAAATACGCAAGCCGCGCTGGCGGAACAGGTCAACCACCCCCGCGGCCAATGGCGCTTCCGGACCAACCACGGTCAAGTGCACTTGTTCTTTGGCTGCAAAATCGGCCAGTTCGGTCAGGTCGCTGATTGGCACATTTTCCATTTTGGCTTCCAGGGCAGTACCGCCATTGCCAGGAGCAACAAATACCTTTGTTACGCCCGGGGTTTGGCAAATACGCCATGCCATGGCATGTTCGCGGCCGCCTGATCCAATCACCAAAATTTTCATGTGTGTAGTGCTCCGTACTTTTTATTCGTTGATGATCACGTTGGTGTAAACCTGTTGCACGTCGTCCAGGTCTTCCAGCATGTCAATAATTTTTTGCATGCGAATGGCATCGTCGCCCTCAAGCTCGGTCTCGCTTGCAGGTTTCATGGTCAGCTCTGCGTTTTCGAATTTCATGTTCGCCGCTTCAAAAGCGGTTTTCAGGGTATGAAAATCGGGTACAGGGCAAGTTACCTCGATCACGCCATCGTCGGAAGTAACAACATCATCGGCCCCATTCTCCAGCGCCACTTCCATGATTGCATCTTCGCTGTGGCCGGGGGCAAAAATAAACTGACCACAATGCTTGAACATGAAAGAAACAGAACCGTCGGTGCCCAAATTGCCACCGTGCTTGGTCAGCGCATGGCGAACTTCAGCCACAGTGCGCACTTTGTTGTCTGTCATGCAGTCGATGATTACGGCTGCGCCACCCACACCATAGCCTTCGTAGCGAATTTCTTCGTAATTCACGCCCTCTGCTTCACCAGTGGCTTTGGCAATGGCGCGCTGCACGTTGTCTTTGGGCATGTTGGCCGCAGCAGCCTTTTCCATGGCCAGGCGCAAGCGTGGGTTCGTGGCCACATCGCCACCGCCCACTCGGGCCGCCACGCTGACTTCACGAATGATTTTCGTCCACACCTTGCCGCGTTTTTCATCCTGCCGGTTTTTGCGGTGCTGAATGTTGGCCCATTTACTGTGTCCTGCCATGGCTCACTTTCTGTTGTTGAATCAAAGAGGTGCGATTTTATCACCACCGGGCACTCGCCGTATTGCCCTGAAAGGATTCCACAGCGATAATCTGCGCGGGTATTGGACTTTTACATTGGTATACATTCAACAAGGAGGCAGCGTGAGTTTGCTCAAAGACTTCAAGGCGTTCGCAGTAAAAGGCAATGTGGTTGATTTGGCTGTGGCGGTGATCATTGGTGGTGCCTTCAGCGGCATCGTTAAAAGCCTGGTTGATGATGTCATCATGCCGATTGTGGGTCGTATTTTTGGCAGTCTCGATTTCTCCAATCTGTATTTGCCTTTGGCAGAAATTCCGGCGGGAGTGGCCCCCACGCTGGCCGCCGTCAAGGCTGCTGGCGTGCCTGTGTTGGCCTATGGCAGCTTTATCTCGGTGCTGATTAATTTCATTATTTTGGCCTTCATTATTTTCATGATGGTTCGTCAGGTCAGCAAATTGACCAAAGCCCTGATCAAGGAGGAAGAAGCTGCGCCAGCCGCGCCAGCACCCACTCCTGAAGATATTCTGTTGCTTCGTGAAATCCGTGATTCCTTGAAGAAGTAATTTAGACTGGCTTCTCCAGATCGGCGGTAGTACAATTGAAGACTGAATCTGGAGAGTGGCTAGCGCGTATCTGTGCTGGTCCGCCGAAGGCGCAATCCCCATGAACGCTCAGGCTTCAGTACAGGTTCAAGAATTCAAATCTGGAGAGCGCTGTGCGCGGCCAATCGCCGCGTAAGTACAGCCGCCGAAGAGGCAAGCAACGCAACCCGTTGTGAATCTTTCAGGCAAACGGACAGAGAGGGGCTACAAGGCAAATTGTTTGCCGAAAGCCCTTTTTACTGTTTGTGGAGCCTTATCCTCATGAAAGCTATTGTTCTCGGTGCTGGTGTTACCGGCATTACTTCCGCCTGGTTTTTGAAAAAAGAAGGTTTCGACGTGACTGTGGTGGATCGTCAGCCTGCCGCAGGCATGGAAACTTCCTTTGCCAATGGTGGCCAAATTTCTGTGTCCCATGCTGAACCCTGGGCCAACCCGGGCGCACCCAAGAAAGTGCTGAAGTGGTTGATGAAAGAAGATGCGCCCCTGCTGTTCCGTTTGCGCGCCGATGCCCGCCAGTGGCGATGGGGCATGCAGTTTTTGCGTGAATGCACCCCCGAGCGCACACGCCATAACATCATTCAAATGGTGAACCTAGGCACATTCAGCCGCAGCACCCTGCAAGAACTGCGCGCCGAGACTGGTATTCAGTACAACTGCCTCACCAAAGGCATTTTGCATTTCTACACCAACCAGCAAGAATTTGACGATGCACTGGAACCTGCTGAAATCATGCGCGAGTTTGGTTGCGACCGAAAAGTAATCAGCGCAGAAGAAGCAGTTCGCCTTGAACCCGCATTGGCCACTGTGAAAGACAAAATTGCTGGCGCCACCTTCACTGATGCAGATGAAAGCGGCGATGCACATGTGTTTACACAAAACCTGTCGAAGCTGTGCGCGGAAAAAGGCGTTGAGTTCAAGTACGACACCGCCATTCTGGGCTTGGACACTGAAGGTGGCCAAATCAGCGGTGTGCGCGTGCGTGGCGCGGATGGTCAAGTACAAGTGCTGAAAGCTGACAAGTACCTGCTGTGCATGGGCAGCTACAGCCCAATGCTGGTAAAAGACCTGGGCGTGGATTTGCTGATTTACCCAGCCAAGGGTTACTCTGCAACCTTGCAAATTGACGATGCCAGCAAGGCCCCGCAAGTCAGTTTGACCGATGATGAATACAAACTGGTGTTCAGCCGCCTGGGTGACAAGCTGCGTATTGCAGGCACCGCTGAACTGAACGGTTACAGCACCAACCTGAACCATGTGCGTTGCCAGGCGATTACCCGCCGCGTCATGGAGCTGTTCCCCGGCATGGCTGACCCGGAGCAGGCTGTGTACTGGACTGGTTTGCGCCCCGCGACCCCTTCGAACGTGCCTTACATTGGTGTGTCCAAAATTTCAAACCTGTACCTGAACACAGGCCATGGCACTTTGGGTTGGACCCATTCTTGTGGTTCGGGCCGATCAATCGCCTCCATCATGAATGGCAAGCAGCCTGAACTGGATTTCGCATTTACTGGAATTTCTTCCAAGAAGGGCGAGGCCTTGGCCGTTGCCTAAGGCTTGTTTTTGCTAACATCAGCGCATTCGCCAACAGGATGTGCTGATGTCTGATTCTGCAAACAAAAATACCCATGCCGGGGCCGACAACGCCCCCGCCTCGAATTTCCTTCGCAACATCATTGATGCGGACTTGAAAAAGCCCGAGTATCAGGTACGCCCGTGGGCCGGCAAACCCGGTGGGGCCGATGTGCACGACGGTGCGCCGGCTGATCCCGCGAACATTCGCCTGCGTTTTCCGCCCGAGCCGAATGGCTACTTGCATGTGGGCCATGCCAAGGCCATTTGTGTGAATTTCGGCTTGGCCAAAGAATATGGTGGCGCGTGCCACATGCGCTTTGATGACACCAACCCCGAGAAAGAAAGCGAGGAATTCGCGGATTCCATTCTGGATGCCGTGCATTGGCTTGGCTTTCGCTGGGAAAACTTTGGTGACGAAAACCTGTATTACGCCAGCGATTATTTCGACTTCATGTACCAAGCCGCTGAATTCCTGATTCAAGCGGGTTTGGCTTACGTTGATGAACAGAATGCAGATGACATGCGTGCCAATCGCGGCACCTTGACCCAAGCGGGTGTGGATTCCCCATTCCGCAATCGCCCAGCCGCTGAGAGCCTGGCCCGTTTTCGCGCCATGCGCGCGGGCGAACTGCCCGATGGCGCTGCGGTGCTGCGTGCCAAAATTGACATGGCCAGCCCCAATATGAACATGCGTGACCCGGCCGTTTACCGCATTCGCCGGGCATTTCACCACCGCACTGGCGATGACTGGTGCATTTACCCCATGTACACATTTGCGCATCCCATCGAAGATGCGCTGGAACGCATAACCCATTCATTTTGTACGCTTGAATTCGAAGACCAGCGCCCGTTCTACGACTGGCTTCTGGATAACCTAGCTTCTGAACACAAAACGGCGGATGGCGGTGTGTTAAAGCCCCTTCTAAGCCACCCCTTGCCCAAGCAGATTGAGTTCGCCCGTCTGAACCTAAGCTATGTGGTCACCAGCAAGCGCAAATTGCAGCAACTGGTAACTGAAAACAAACTCAATGGGTGGGACGACCCCCGCATGCCGACCATTGTGGGTTTGCGCCGTCGTGGCTACACACCTGAGGCAATTCAGTTGTTTTGTGCCCGCATTGGCGTGTCCAAATCCGATTCCTGGATTGATTATTCGGTGCTGGAAGGCGCTTTACGCGACACGCTTGACCCAATTGCCCACCGTGCGGTGGCGGTGCTCGACCCAATTCCATTGATCCTGGACAATGTGGACGACGATTGGGCCGACATGTGCACCGCGCCTGTTCATCCGCACCACCCGCATTGGGGTATGCGCCAGTTCACCATCGGCAAACGCCTGTGGATTGAAGCGGAGGATTTTCAGGAAAACCCGGAGAAAAAGTTTTTCCGCCTGTTCCCGGGCAACAAAGTACGCCTGCGATATGGCTATGTGATTGAATGCACGGGCTGCGACAAAGATGAAAACGGCAAAGTAATCGCCGTGCATGCCCAGGTGTTTCTGGACAGCAAATCGGGCACGCCAGGTGCAGACAACTACAAGGTGAAAGGCAATATTCATTGGGTGGATGCAGAGGACTGCCTGCCTGCCACTGTGCGCCTTTATGATCGCCTGTTTACCGAAGAGCACCCCGACTCTGGTGGTAAAAACTTCATGGACAGCTTGAACCCCAATTCACTGACCGAAGTGAAGGCTTATCTGGAGGCAGGGCTGAAGGATGCCTGGTCTGGCACGGTGTACCAGTTCGAGCGCCACGGCTATTTTGTGCCTGATTTGAAGGACCATACTCTGGAAAACCCGGTGTTCAATCGGGCCACTACGCTGAAGGACAGTTGGAGTAAATAGCCAATTCATCGGGTACACTAGCCCTCGGACTAGGTATTCAGAATATGGCAACGAACCCAAACTACAATATTCGAGGTGCGCTGCTGACCATCCTGAACGGGATGGGTCCAGACACCAGGCATGAGGCGGACATTGCCCACCTGTGTCACCTCATGGAATGGTTTCGAGAAGGGGCTCCGGGCTCCGACTTCGAAATCGAGCGGCGATTTTCCATGCTGGTGGAGGCGCTTGAGCAGTCCAACGACCTGCGTGTGCAGGTCAAGGGTTACCTTGAACAATTCCTGAAAGAATCACGTTACCGGTATACCTTTGCCGAGCTCGGTATTCTGGGCAATGAAACATTTGGTCAGGCCATGAAAAACCGGATTTTTCAGCGCCTGTTGCCCGCCACGGTGGAAGACAAAACCGTGCGTGAATCGCTCAGCCTGATGTTCACCAAACCAGATGATCATGAATGGCTTGAATCAATCAGTGTGGCCAGCTGGACCCGCCTGTTTCATGTGCTGGAATGGTTAGACCCCGCCATGCCGTTGTGGAAGCGCATTCAGCACGAAATGCTTGAGGCCATGGAAATGCTGGCGGTGAGAATCGCGGCCCTTGGCATTGATTCGGAAGTGGTTCGATGCCTGGGTATTTCAGAGCGGCATACTTCACCCTTTGTTGAGCAGCACCTGGAGTTGCGCAACATGATTGGGCAGGCCCATGAAAAGCTTAGCAATATGGAGCCACTGCACGATTTGGGCGACCACCTGGATGTGTTGTTGGACCAGTGTCAGGGCCAAATCAAGAAAGCCTATGCGCAGGCTCGCGTGCAAGGTATTTCAGTCACCTTGAGTATGCAGCTGATTCGATTGGAACAATCGATCAACCGCATGCGTCGGCTGTTGCAACTTCTTGGCGCCTTGCCCACCGAAGACCGGGTAGGCACTTGCGTGCAGTTTTTCTGCACCTTGACCAAAGAGGAAAACCGCAAGCATTCCATTACCGATTTGTGGCGTGGCTTGACTGACAAGCTGGCTTTGCGAATTACTGAACATGCCAGCCAGTCGGGTGAGAAGTACGCCACAGAAACCCGCGCCGAGTACTGGAAAATGGCCAAAGCGGCCATGGGCGCGGGCGTTATTATCGCGCTTCTTTCTTTGTTCAAAGCCGGCATTTCAAGTTGGCATTTGCCCCCATTTTGGGAGGCCGTATTTTTCAGCCTGAATTACGGCATTGGCTTTGTGATCATTCACCTGTTGGGTTTCACCATTGCCACCAAGCAGCCAGCCATGACCGCAGCGCGAATCGCAGCGGCCATTGATGCTGCCAACGGGCGCTTAAGCTCGGCCGACCGGGTGGCTGATTTGATTACCCAGGTTGCACGCACCCAATTCATCTCGATTTGGGGCAATGTGTTGCCAGCATTTGCCACTGCCACCGTGGTGGCTGTGGGGCTTACATTCCTGCTCGGAGAGCCGCCTGTGGCAATTGAGAAGGGCGAAAAAATGTTGCTGGAGCTCAATCCCTTGTTGTCGGCAGCTTTGCCCCATGCGGCAATCGCCGGGGTTTTTCTGTTTTTGGCGGGTGTTATTGCGGGTTACTACGATAACCTGTCGATTTACCACCGTATTCCGGACAGAATTCGGAAGGTGCCCTGGTTGCGCAAGCGCTTGGGTGTGGTGCGTGCCAACAAACTGGCCGATTATTTGAGCAAAAACACAGGGGCCTTGGCAGGCAACTTCTTTTTCGGTTGCATGTTGGGTTCGGCAGGTTTTATAGGACTCATTCTTGGTTTGCCAATCGACATTCGGCACATTACCTTTGCCGCGGCAAACATGGCTTACGGAATTCAGGCCCATGAATTCATGTTGAGCGGGTTTGAGGTGGCGATTGCCGCCGTGGGTGTGTTCCTGATCGGTATGGTGAACCTGGGCGTCAGCTTTAGCCTGGCGTTTTTTACCGCCTTACGTGCACGTGGTGTTCGAAGATTGGAAAGCCTGTCTTTGGCGGGGCGTATTTTCAAGCGGTTTTTCAAGAGCCCTGGCGAGTTCTTCTATCCACCCAAAGAAGCGGGCGCAGCGGTCAGCAATGCCGTGAGCCCAGCCAAAACCGAGTCGAAGTAGCGATTAATCAAGCCGACAAGCGAACTTATTCTTGTGGGCGGTTGAACCCTTTCTTCCACTGCACATCGCGAACGCCTTTCTTGTGGTGAATCCAGCGGGAAGCCACAAACAGGAAATCCGACAGGCGATTCATGTACAAAAGCAAGTCTTCTGGCAGTTGTTGTTGCTGGTTCAAGTCCACCAGTACCCGCTCCGCCCTGCGGCAAACAGTGCGCGCAATGTGGGTGTAAGCAGAGGCCTTGCTGCCGCCAGGCAAAATAAATTCTTCCAGACGCGGCAGGGGTTCATTGAACTCCTTGATCAAGTCTTCCAGCCGCGCCACTGCTTGGGGTGGAAACACATCAAAACCCGGCATGCACAGGGCTGCGCCCAAATCAAACAGGTCGTGCTGAATGCGGGTGAGTTCGGTGGCCAGGCGCTCAGGCAAGGCTTCAGTCAATATCAGGCCGATGTGGCTGTTCAACTCATCGACATCGCCCATGGCATGAACACGAAGATCGTTTTTCGCCAAACGGCTGCCATCGGCCAAGCCAGTGGTGCCATCGTCGCCAGTGCGGGTGGTGATTGAACTGAGTCTGTTGCCCATTGAATTGCGTGATCCGAGAAAGTTGAACAAAAAGAGCGCCTTGTGCAAACCGCGTATTGAGGTACGACGCAGGCGGGCCTATACTTTGAGCTTATTCAAGTTTAACGCAGGGGTCCTGGCAAATTGTTGCCGGGTGAGAAAAACCCTCACACCTGTGCAGATAATGCTGTTTGCAGGAAGCGTTTCACTGGCTTTGCTCCTTGGGCTTGGCTGGGTGGAATGTTTATGCACCCGGCACAACGATTCACGCCCAACAGGAGTACACATGAGCGCCTATCCCGATTTCCTCGCAGCCACCGCGAAGGTGGATGAAGCTGCGGTCAAGCCGCTTCCCAATTCCCGCAAGGTCTATGTGCAGGGCTCACGGCCCGACATTCAGGTGCCCATGCGTGAAATTTCACAAGACGACACACCCACTTCATTCGGTGGCGAGAAAAACCCGCCGATTTACGTGTACGACTGCTCCGGCATTTACACAGACCCCACTGCAAAAATCGACATTCGTTCAGGCTTGCCTGCGATTCGCAGCGCCTGGATCGAAGAGCGCAATGACACCGACCTGCTGAGTGGCCCGAGTTCCGAGTATGGCATTGAACGCCTGAACGACCCCAAGTTGACCGAGCTGCGTTTTAACCTGCAGCGCAAACCCCGCAAGGCCAAGGCTGGCAAGAATGTGTCGCAAATGCATTACGCTCGCCAAGGCATCATTACGCCAGAAATGGAGTATGTGGCCATCCGCGAAAACCTGCGCCGCCAGGAATACATTGAAAGCCTGAAGAACGCAGGTGGAAAAATTGGCGCCAAAATGGTTGATTTGCTGACCCGTCAGCACCCAGGCCAGTCTTTTGGGGCGTCCATTCCTGAGCAAATTACACCAGAGTTCGTGCGCGATGAAATTGCCCGTGGTCGGGCCATCATTCCCGCCAACATCAATCACCCTGAAATTGAACCGATGATCATTGGTCGCAATTTTCTGGTGAAAATCAATGCCAACATCGGTAACTCGGCTGTGTCATCTTCAATCGGTGAAGAAGTCGAGAAAATGACCTGGGCCATTCGTTGGGGTGGCGACACGGTCATGGACTTGTCCACTGGCAAGCATATTCATGAAACCCGCGAATGGATTTTGCGCAACAGCCCTGTGCCCATTGGTACAGTGCCTATTTACCAGGCCCTGGAAAAGGTCAATGGCAAGGCTGAAGACCTGACCTGGGAAATTTTCCGCGACACGCTGATTGAGCAAGCTGAGCAGGGTGTGGACTACTTCACCATTCACGCCGGGGTGCGCCTGGCTTATGTGCCGCTTACCGCAAGCCGCATGACAGGTATTGTGTCTCGTGGTGGTTCAATCATGGCGAAGTGGTGCCTGGCCCACCACAAAGAAAGCTTTTTGTATGAGCATTTCGAAGACATTTGCGAAATCATGAAGGCTTACGACGTCAGCTTCTCGCTGGGCGATGGCTTGCGCCCCGGTTCGGTTTGGGATGCCAATGATGAGGCGCAGCTGAGCGAGCTTCGCACCTTGGGCGAATTGACCCAGATTGCCTGGAAGCACGATGTGCAGGTAATGATCGAGGGTCCAGGCCATGTGCCCATGCAATTGATCAAAGAGAACATGGACATTCAGTTGAAGGAATGCCATGAAGCCCCGTTCTACACACTGGGCCCTTTGACCACGGACATCGCCCCGGGTTACGACCACATCACCAGTGGCATTGGTGCCGCACAAATTGGATGGTACGGCTGTGCCATGCTTTGTTATGTGACCCCAAAAGAACACTTGGGCTTACCGAACAAAAAAGACGTGAAAGACGGCATCATCACCTACAAAATTGCAGCCCACGCCGCCGATTTGGCCAAAGGGCACCCTGGCGCTCAAATTCGAGACAATGCCTTATCCAAGGCCCGTTTCGAGTTCCGGTGGGAAGATCAGTTCAATTTGGGGCTTGACCCCGACACGGCCCGTGAATTCCACGACGAAACCCTGCCCAAGCAAAGCATGAAAGTGGCTCACTTCTGCTCAATGTGTGGCCCGCACTTCTGCTCGATGAAAATTACCCAAGATGTGCGTGAATACGCAGAAAAACTGGGTGTTTCTGAAAAAGATGCCTTGAGCAAGGGAATGGAAGAAAAATCGATCGAGTTCATCAAGAAAGGGTCTGAGATTTACCACAAGACCTGATTTTTAAAAGAAAAATTGACACCGCCCCTTCGTCTTTGTACGATTAGGCGGTGTTTTTTTCTGATAGGAGTGCTCGGGCCTTTCCCGACCGTATATGGATAGTTCCAGTTGTCGAAGTTGCTCAAACTTCACCGCGCCGTCATTGGCAACCCCCTTCAAAGCGCTCGTTGCGCGTCGTTTTTCCAAGTTCTTCCTGCTTGACAATGCTCCTTTAAGCCTTGCGCTTGGCACCCTTGTTTTGCCCTTGAAAAGAGGAGAGTTGACGTGGAAGTGCTGATTCTGATTGGCCTTATTGTGACCAATGGCTTGTTTGCCATGTCCGAAATTGCCCTGGTTACCGCCAGAAAGGCGCGTTTGGTGAAGTTGGCTGCAGAAGGTGACAAATCCGCTGCGGTTGCGCTCAAGTTGTCTGAAGATCCCACCAAGTTTTTGTCAACAGTACAAATTGGTATCACATCGATTGGTGTGCTGAGCGGTATTGTGGGTGAGGCGGTATTGGCCAAACCACTGGCGCTTTGGTTGCAAACCTTCGGCCTGGAAGTGGCGATGACAGACATTGTGTCCACTGCCATTGTGGTTGTTGGTGTTACCTATGTGTCAATTGTGGTCGGTGAACTGGTGCCCAAGCGTTTGGGGCAAATCAGCCCGGAGGTCATTGCCCGCTTGGTGGCAAGGCCCATGCAAATTCTCGCAATTGCCACGCGCCCGTTCGTCATGTTTTTGTCTTTTTCGACCCGCGGTTTGTTGCGCATTATGGGTGTGAAAGAAAACACCGACAACGGTGTGACCGAGGAAGAAATTCACGCCATGTTGGACGAGGGTTCGGTATCGGGCGTCATCGAAAGCAGCGAGCACACCATGCTGCGCAATGTGTTCCGCTTGGATGATCGCCAGCTGGGTTCACTCATGATTCCCCGTTCCGATGTGTTGTATCTCGATATTCGACTGCCTCAGGAGGAAAATCTGAAGCGTGTGATTGAATCGCAGTATTCACGCTTCCCGGTGGTCGATGGCAACCTTGACAACTTGATCGGTGTAATTCATGCCAAACAGGCTTTGGCCTACGCCGCACAGGGCAAGATGCCCGACTTTTCAACCAACCTGCAGCAGTGTGTGTTTGTGCCGGAAACCCTGACGGGCATGGAGCTGTTAACCCAGTTCCGCAGCAACAACATGGACATTGCCTTTGTGATCGACGAGTATGGCGAACTTGAAGGCATTGTGACCCTGCACGATTTGATGGAAGCTCTGACTGGTGAGTTTACCCCGCACAACAAGGAAGACTCTTGGGCGGTACAGCGCGAAGACGGCTCGTGGTTGCTGGATGGTGCCATTGCCATTCTGGAGCTGAAAGACACCTTGAATATCAAGAGTGTGCCGGAAGAAGAAAAAGGCCGTTACCACACCCTGAGTGGCATGGTGATGTTGTTGACAGGGCGCTTGCCAGCCACCGGGGACACGGTGGATTGGGAAGGTTGGCGATTTGAAGTGGTGGACATGGACCAAAAGCGAATTGATAAAATTTTGGCCTCACCGATCAAGGAAGATGGGGCTCAGTCGGATGAGTCTGCCTAAGACCCTGTAAACCGGTAAAAAAACCCCATTAAAAAAGCCTCAAGTACTCTTGAGGCTTTTTTGTTGGTGCGCTGCGTATTGCTTACTCCGCAACCGTTGTTACCCCATCGCTTATCGAATCTGTGGTCGACTGCCCCACAGCAGTTTTTCCTGCATTTCACGGGTGGTGTTGCTGGTCGATTCCTGCGGTGCGGTTTGCGGGTTGCTGCCACTGCCAAACAAGCCTTTCAACTCAGTTACCTCGCTTTGTGATGACGCGGTGGCGGCGTTCTCACTGCTTGCTTCGCGAATGATTTCTCCGGTGTAGGGGTCGATCACAATGCTGGGGTCTTGCCCTGCCGAGGTTGAAGCGGGTGGAGGGGTTAGCACGATTGAATTGTTGCTGCGCTGTTTGGCTGGCGTATTCATGGTGGCTTGATTGCTGCCCAATTCGCCGGGTTTGGCTGTGCTTAATCTTGCACAGCTTTGCGCTGACAAATTGTTCATCTCGGTCAGCATATTGAACACGGCATGTTCAATCACCATGCGAACACCTTTTTGAATGGGCTCTTGCGTTCGTTCAGCGGCATTCACATCGACCAGGCCATCGCTGAACAGGCGGAAATAACCTCCATTCAATTCAGTACCAATAATCTGTTTTTGAAGGCTTTGTATGTTCACCACTTCAAGTGTTTTGGTGTTCACTACACGCAGATCAACTGCCACGTTCATGACAAAGTAGCGGGCTGCCGCGCCGATGAAGCGAATGGATGACTCCAGGCTGCCACTGCGAATGTTGTAGTTCACCTCGGTGATGCCACCCACGATGTGATAGTCAGAGCCTGGCAGCGAACCTGAAAAAATTTGCCGATGTGCTTTGCTGTCCGGGTTGTCGGTGATCAACTTGTTGTCGGAGTACTTCAATTCCATGTCGGCAATCGAGGTGTCGAACCGCTCAACCATGGGCACCCCGGTTTTTGCCAAAGCAGAAATAACCATTAAGGCTGCACCTTGGGTGATTCGTTTTCCGTTGACCAGGTCTTCTTTTCCCGTGAAATCACTGACCCGCCCGACTGCAAACCGTTTTGCATTGGGACCTCGGCCGCCTACCATGGGTTTCAGGCACTCCAGTGCCGGGCTGTAGCGGGTTGTATTTTCTACCACGCTTGCTCCGTCGAAGGGGCTGACGTACTCCGCTTCACTGAAGGAGGGTAGCGTTGTACATGCACTGGCCGATGCGGCAAGCATCGAGATGAATGCAAATTTTGGAAGCGGATAGCGGGACATAGTGGGCCTTTGTGTATTCAAGAGCAGTAAGTGACTTTGGATCAGAAGCCGCCATCAATCGTGGCGTTCTGAGCGCCGTTGTTGATTTGTGTGGCATTAATGACAACTGTGTTGTTGTTGCCGTCGGTTTGTACATTGATCAAGTTGCCGATTGCGGTGGCGGCGAATCCCCAGCCTGGAGAGTCAACTTGGGTGCGGTTGAAGTTCGCGTCGCGGCGTGTGCCTGCGGGTGAATCGATATCGGTGACGCTGCGCATGCCAAAAGGTGTTTCGAATGAACTGACATTGCCTTCAAAGGTTTGTGCGTGTGCGCTGCCAAGGCCCAGGGCAAGAGTGGCAATACAAAGTTTGAGTAATTTCATTCGATGGTTTCCTTGGTGTTTCTGGATGGAATTTGCGGGGGTGGTTTTGCCCCAAGCGACCTTTGGCTGTAGGTTGTCGCCTGAGGCAAAAAAGTTCAATTAAGGACGTGCGCCGCCAATTGAAATGTTGTTGCCAACTGCGGTAGCTGACGCTGTAAGGCGGGTTGGATCCCAACGGTATTCAGCCACAGCCACGTTGTCGCTGACGTTGCACTGAGCCACTGACAGCTCGGCCAGGCTTGTGTTGTCAAGATTCAGGCTGAAGTTGTTGCCAATTGAAACGGCTTCAATGAGAACTTCGCCAGTTTTTGATGTGCTGCGCTGGGACAGGTTGACTGACGCCAGTTGATCGCCATAGTTGCTTTGGGACACATGGCGAACAGGAACTTTGGATGATGAACTGAGAGAAATGGCAATGTTGTTGCCCACGGCCTGGGCTGAACCAGTGATATCGCCGTTGTCGCGCATGACCACGTTTTGCAGATCAACGATTGCAGCATTGGTGCCAGTGTTGCTTTGAATGAAAATGCCGTTGTGGTTTGGGCTGAGGTAATAACTGCTGTCAAATTCAACATTGGCATCGATTTCAACTTGACAGTCATTGCCTTGACAGGTGGCCTGTGCAACTGAGTGCATGGACAACAATGCAGCCAGAATGGACAAGGATTTAAGGGATTGCTTCAACATGTGGAGTGCTCCAAGAGTATTGATGAGGGCTAAAAAGACAAGTGCTTCGGGCATTTGGGCAACGAGCGCTGTCGCATTAATGAAAATGCTCCCTTTGAGTGACGGGGAGCACTCAAAAGTTCAGATCGTTCTTCGTTCTGGATTCCCGGGATTTTCTGGGGCCAAGGGAGTAAAATGCGTGTTTTCCTTGTCACCAACCGAGCGTTCCGTGAATCAAGTAGACATCAAGCCTGTTGAGTTCGATTTGCCCTCACAGGCCAGTCCCTCCACCAGTTGTAAACCCTCCCAGGCGTGGGCCCGTGTGCCCCAGCAACCGGGGCCCGACGAAAGGGCTGCCTTGAAGGCGGAGATCAAGGCTTTGCTGAAAGCCCGTGATGCCGTATTGGTGGCGCATTATTACGTGGACTCTGAATTGCAAGACCTGGCCGAAGAAACCGGCGGTTGTGTTTCAGATTCCCTGGAAATGGCGCGTTTTGGGCGCGAGAGCAAGCAACAGAACCTGGTGGTGGCGGGCGTGCGATTCATGGGTGAAACCAGCAAGATTTTGAATCCCGAGAAGCGCGTGTTCATGCCCGACCTGGATGCCACGTGTTCACTGGACCTGGGGTGCCCCTCGGAAGAGTTCAATGCGTTTTGTGATCAACACCCCGATCGCACTGTGGTGGTGTATGCCAACACAAGTGCTGCCGTGAAGGCGCGCGCAGACTGGATGGTGACCTCAAGCATTGCCTTGGACATTGTGGGCCATTTGCATGCGCAGGGGCAAAAATTGATTTGGGCTCCCGATCGGCATTTGGGTCAGTACATTCAGAAGCAAACTGGTGCCGATATGTTGCTGTGGCAGGGCTCGTGCCTGGTGCATGACGAGTTCAAGGCCGAGGAGCTGAAAATGCTAAAGGCTCAGCATCCGCAAGCCATGGTGTTGGTGCACCCGGAATCGCCTGCCGATGTGGTGGCACTGGCCGATGTGGTGGGCTCGACCACCCAGTTGATCAAGGCCACGCAAACGCCCGGCGTTGACACCTATATTGTGGCCACCGACAACGGCATTTTGCACAAAATGCGTCAGTTCGCCCCCGGTAAAACTTTGATAGAAGCACCCACTGCGGGCAATTCAGCGACTTGTAAAAGCTGCGCCCATTGCCCCTGGATGGCCATGAATGGTTTGAAAAACCTGCGCGATGTGTTGAAGACCGGGTTTGATACCGGCTTGGGCGAGGTGCATGTGGACACCGCACTGGGCAAACAGGCTTACCGTTGCATCGACCGAATGCTGGATTTCGCGAAAACACATGGTATTTCAGGCCCGCGTGGCCAGGGGCGCCTGGAGCAGGCACACAAGGGAGTGGGCCCAGCATGAGCCGTTCAGAACTGTTTCAATCGTTTGGGCCCGCGCTTGAGTTGGCCTTGCTGAAAAATGTACACGATGCGATTGCCGAAGACATGGGCAACACCGACTGGACCGGTCTGCTTGTGCCCGAAGGCAAGTGGTGCAAAGCTCAACTGTTGTGCCGTGACAAGGCCGTGGTGTGTGGGCAAGACTGGTTCAATGGGGTCTTCAATGCACTGTGCCCGGATGCTTTGGTGCGTTGGCAAGTGCCTGAGGGGTACGAGGTTCAGCCAGGTACCGCGGTGTGTGAAATTGATGCACACGCCCGCCCCTTGTTAACGGCTGAACGTTCTGCAATGAACTATTTGCAACTGATGTCAGCCGTTGCTACCCGAACCAAACATTTCGTCAAGTTGATTGAAGGTACGAAAGCATCGATTCTGGACACGCGCAAAACGCTGCCGGGTATGCGTTTGGCGCAGAAGTATGCGGTGCGGGTTGGGGGTGGTTTGAACCAGCGCCTTGCCTTGTACGACGGCATTTTGATCAAGGAAAATCACATTGCAGCGGCCGGTGGAATTGCACAGGTTTTGGCCAGTGCAGATGCCCTGGGCGCGCCGCATGTGAGCGTGCAGATTGAAGTTGAAAGTCTGGTTCAGCTTGAGGAAGCTTTGCAGGCCGGCGCTAAGTCGGTGCTGCTGGACAACTTTGGGCTAGAGGCCATGCGCGTTGCCGTGGAGGTGAACAAGGGCAGGGCCATTCTGGAAGCATCGGGCGGGGTGAACGAGCACACGGTGCGAGCGATTGCCGAGACAGGTGTGGACCGCATTTCGATCGGGTCATTGACGAAAGACGTCACAGCGGTGGATTACTCGCTGCGGGTGTTGGACTGACTGTTTAGCCAACTCGTCGAGGTTGCCGCGATATCGCCTACTCTGCGGGGTTGGCAATAAACACGCACGTTCACTTCTTCTTCGGTCGTTGCAATACCGTCGGAAATGCTTTGGGCAGGGTGCCCGGGTAGTCTGCACTGAAATGCAGACCACGGCTTTCCTTGCGGCTCAGCGCACTGGTCACGATCAGATCGGCCACATCCACCAGGTTACGCAATTCCAGTAAATCCCGGCTTACGCGGAAGTTGCTGTAAAACTCCAGAATTTCCTCGCGAAGCAATTGAATGCGGTGTTGCGCGCGCTCAAGGCGCTTGTCGGTTCGCACAATGCCCACGTAGTTCCACATGGTCTGCCGCAGTTCGGCCCAGTTGTGTGAAATCACCACTTCTTCGTCTGGGTCGGTTACGCGGCTTTCGTCCCAGTCGGGTAGTCCCATGGTTTCCCGGTGGGGTTTGGTCAGAATGTGGTTGGCAGCTGCTTGCCCCAGTACCACGCATTCCAGCAGGCTGTTGCTGGCCAGGCGGTTGGCGCCGTGCAGGCCGGTGTAGGCGGTTTCACCCACAGCATACAGGCCGGGAATGTCGGTTCGGGCGTTGTGGTCAGTAACTACACCACCGCAAGTGTAATGCGCCGCTGGCACCACTGGAATACCTTGTTTGGTGATGTCGATGCCCAGCTCAAGGCAGCGTTTGTAAATGGTCGGGAAGTGTTTCTTCAGCTTTTCAGCTGGTTCGTGGCTGATGTCGAGGTACACGCAATCCAGGCCACGCTTTTTCATTTCAAAGTCGATCGCGCGCGCCACCACATCTCGCGGGGCCAGCTCGGCCCGTTCGTCGTGTTCGGGCATGAAGCGTGTGCCATCTGGCAGTTTCAGCAAGCCACCTTCGCCGCGCACTGCTTCCGTGATCAGGAAGCTTTTGGCATAAGGGTGGTACAGGCAGGTGGGGTGGAACTGGATGAATTCCATATTGGAAATTCGACAGCCTGCGCGCCAGGCCATGGCGATGCCGTCGCCCGTGGCCGTGTCGGGGTTGGTGGTGTAGTTGTACACTTTGCCCGCGCCGCCACAGGCCAGCACAATGTACGGGCAGGTGAGGGTGAGCACGCGTTGCGACTGTTCGTCCAGAATATACGCGCCCAAAATACCAGCCTTTTTCTCGCTAAGCCGGTCGCCGGTGATCAGGTCGATCACCATGTGATGTTCAAACAGTTGAATGTTCGGGTGGTTGCGCGCCTTGGCTTCTAGTGTGGTTTGCACTGCGTCGCCTGTGGCGTCTGCCACATGCAGAATTCGCCTGCGGCTGTGCCCGCCTTCCCGGGTCAGGTGGAACCCGTTGGGTTCGGTATTACTGGGGCCTTCTTCGTCTTCGCGAGAAAACGGCACCCCTTGTTCCACCAACCAGTCGATGGATTTGGATGCGTTTTCCAGAATGAATTGCACGGCATCACGTTCGCACAGGCCGCCACCCGCTACCAGGGTGTCTTGCACATGTTCGGCCACGCTGTCGGCAGGGTCGCGCACAGCGGCAATGCCACCTTGGGCCCAACGGCTTGCCGAGTCGGAAACCGAGCGTTTGCAAATAATGGCCACTTTGAGCTTGTCGGCCAATTGTAGGGCGGTGGTTAATCCTGCCAAACCACTGCCAATGATGGCGACATCGAACTGTTTCATTTTCACGGTGATGCTTTGAATGTGTGAATTGTCATGCTCACATCATATCGAAGCCGAGGGTGCCCGGGTCAAATACGACCAATTTTGATGTGCTATTTGAGCCGTTTAGAGGTGTTGGACCAGCTGGTCGTGGTTGCCAACCAGGTGTTTCAGTTTGAATTCGTCAAACGGCATGGGTTTGGACAGCCAGAAGCCTTGAACATAGTCGGCCCCCAGCTTTTTAACCAGTTCGTATTCGGACTGGGTTTCTACACCTTCGGTGGTGACCAGCAAGCCCATGATGTGGCCCATTTCGATGGTTGATTCAAGAATGATCTGACCATCCGTGTCCAGGTCTGCGCCCTGCACTAGTGAGCGGTCAATTTTCAATTCGGTGACCGGGAAGCGCTTCAAATAGGCCAGTGAGGAGTAGCCCGTGCCAAAGTCATCCACCGCGATTTGAAAATGCATGGCAGCCAACTGATTGAGTATGTCCAACGCTTGCTCTGGGTCTCGCATGGCTGCACTTTCAGTGATTTCCAACACAATATGGCGCGAGGCATCGGGTTGCTGTTTGTGCAAAGTTTGCATGAAATCAATCAGGCTGAAATCTTCCAGATCCATCGCGGAAAGATTGACTGACAACCTGATGTTTTGATTGGCACACAGCGTAATGATGGCGTAGGTTTGTTTGAGAACCAGGCGCGTAATGTCGCGGATCATGCCGGTTTGCTCGGCAAGTTCAATAAAGGCCCCAGGCGCAATCAAACCGTGAACAGGGTGGTTCCAGCGCAAGAGCACTTCCGCCTGGTTAATGCTGTTGGTGCGCAGGTTCAATTTGGGTTGAAAAAACAGGCAGAATTCGTTGTCTGTAATGGCTTTGCGCAGTTGGGCAATCAGTTCAAGCCGATTGGCCGAACGCTGTTCAAGCCGCGCCTCGAAAACAATGCTGGTTTGGCGTGTTTTTTTGGCCAGTTGGCGAGCAATTTCAGCCCGGCGCATTAGCGTTTCGGGGCATTGACTGTGCTCGGGATAGTGCGCAAGGCCCGCATGGCTTTGAATGTCCAGTTGATAGTTCTGTACCCGCAGTGAACCATGCAACATGCGTTTCAGGGTGTGTTTTTTCAGCATGCTTTCCAGCAATTCTCGTGGCAAAAGCATGCAGAAAATATTGCCTTCAAGACGCGCAATCACCAGGTTTTCCTGGCAAATGCGACTGGCTTTGCGTGCCACTTTAACCAACACTTTGTCCGCAACATCATGCCCTAGCACTTCATTGATATTGTCCAGGTTGTCGATTCCCCAAATCACAATGCTCAACGGTTCGCGGGCGCTTTGCGTACGTTCTCGCAGGGCAAGGGTTAAATACGCGCGGTTGTCCAGCCCCGTCAATTGATCTTTGTAGGCGGTGCGCCGAATCACCTTGTCGCGTTCTTGCAGGCTCTTCGCCATGTGGTTGAAGGTGAACGCCAGCTGGTTGATTTCGCCAATGGAGCTTTCAGGAAGTCGCCAATCGTAATTTCCCTCGGCCATGAGTTGCGCGCTGGTGGTAATTTCTCCCAGGGGTTGGGTGATGGACTGACTGATCCAGCGACTGCACAAGGTGCTGATGACCAGTACCAGGGCGGTAAGTCCAAGAATGTCTTCAACTTGCATGTTGAGCAGTGAGGCATTTGGAATGTGCGTGGCCCACAGGGTGATTGTTTGATTCGCAGCGTCTTCCAGGGGCAGCATGGCCTGAAGTGCGTGCAGGCGAACGCCGTTTTCGCACTTGAATCGCTGAATTTTTGATTCCGATGGGGCTTGGGAAAGTTCACAATCTTTGGGCCAGTGCAGTGTGCCTTGTGCACCCTCAATATTGCCGGAGTGGTAATACACCGGCGTCATGGCCATTGCGTGGTTGTGCCCGGAGTGGTCCTTGTGGTCAATGGCTTGGGCTTTGGCAATGAGCAGTTGATCTATGCGTTCGGCATGTTGTGCACTGAACTGATTATTCAAAATGGCGTAAATGCTAAGTGACAGGGCCAACAGCGCTGTAACGCAAACCAGTAACGTGCGTGAGTTAAGCGAGATGACGGTGCTGTTGGCGATCAGTGCGCGCAACAGCCCGTTTTTTTGCGATGAAAGCATGCCGTGTTGAATTTACGAGGTTGAGCCTGATTAAAGCAAATTCAGGCGCAGCAAGGCATACCGCAAGAGGGGAGGTCTGTTTGAACCGTGTCAGCGAACACGGTAGAGAAGGTCCCAGACACCGTGGCCAAGTTTCAATCCGCGATTCTCGAACTTGGTCAGAGGCCTGTCATCGGGCCGTGGCGCAAAGGGTGTTGACGCCACATTCTGCCAATCGGGCGCCACGCTGAGTACATCGTGCATGTGGTGGGCGTAATTTTCCCAGTCGGTGGCACAGTGCAGCACCCCGCCAGGTTTCATCTTTTTCGCTAGCTTTGCCACAAATTCAGCTTGGATGAGTCGCCGTTTGTGGTGGCGGGCCTTGCGCCAGGGGTCGGGAAAATACAGCAACACTTTGTCAAGGCTGGCATCGGGAATCATGTCGCGAAGTACATCGACCACATCATGGGAAATGATCCGAATGTTTTCTATGCCCTCTTCTTCAATCTTCTTGATCAGCGACCCCACACCGGCGGTATAAATTTCAACACCCAAGTAGTTTACATGGGGGTGTGCCTTGGCAATTTTTGCGGTGGTTTCGCCCATGCCAAAGCCGATTTCAAGCCAATTGGCTTGGCCTTGTGTGCCCCATTGCTTGTCGAAATCAATGTGGGTTTGTGGGCTGTAGGCGATGCCCCACTTGGGCATGCCTTCTTCCACGGCACGTTCCTGGGCGCGTGAAATATGCCCCCGACGTTTCACAAAACTTTTGATGTGTTGGTCGCGAAACGGATTGTCGGGGGTTTGGTCTGTCATTTTGAACTGGAGGAAATAACGCCTTCCACGGGGGAAGAGGGGCTGGCCGTGTAAAACTTTTTCGGCATTCTACCTGCAAGAAAGGCCTCGCGACCGGCCTGCGTGGCCAAACGCATGGCACGGGCCATTTGAACCGGGTTCTGTGCCTTGGCAATTGCGGTGTTCATTAGCACGCCAGCGCAACCCAGTTCCATGGCAATGGCTGCATCAGATGCTGTGCCCACGCCTGCATCCACGATGACCGGCACTTGCGCTTTTTCCAGAATCAGGTTGATGTTCCAGGGGTTCAAAATGCCCATGCCTGAACCAATCAGCGAGGCCAAGGGCATGATGGCCAAACAACCCACATCCTCTAGCTTGCGGGCGTAAATGGGGTCGTCGGAACAATACACCATCACGTCGAAACCATCGGCCACCAGTTCTTTGGCGGCAATCAGTGTTTCTTCCATGTCGGGGTACAGATTGGTGGGGTCGCCCAGCACCTCGAGTTTGCACAGATTATGGCCATCCAGCAGTTCACGACCCAGGCGCAAGGTGCGCACCGCATCTTTGGCGGTGTAGCAACCGGCCGAGTTGGGCAGGTAGGTGAATTTGCTGGGGGCAATGTAATCGAGCAAGCTGGCTTCACCTGCATTCTGGCCAATGTTGGTGCGGCGTATGGCCACTGTCACAATTTCAGCGCCACTTTCAGTGATTGCCTCGCGGGTTTCGTCGAGGCTGGCGTATTTACCGGTGCCCACCAGCAAGCGGCTGGTGAATTCACGGCTACCTACTTTCCAGGTGTCGTTGTGCTTTTCAGTTGAGGTGTTCATGAGGGTACTGTTCCTGATTGGTACTGATTGTTTAGCCACCACCCACGGCAACCACAATTTCCAAGCTGGCCCCGGCGTTCAGTGGCGTGGTGGCGTGCTGGCTTTTGGGCACAATTTCGCCATTCAGTTCGACAGCGATGCGCTTGCCGGTCAGTTTGAGGCTTTCCACAAGGTGCGCCACAGTGCTGTTCTCGGGCATTTCACGATTTTCACCGTTGACTGTAACTTGAATCATGGCTTGAGCGAATGAGCTTGTGTAAGTTTGTTACTATCGATTAACGCGATAATCAAACCGGATCAATCTTGCTTGCAAGCCTTGATTCTCTCATTATCTGAAAACGAAATAACCGCGCGGCGCACAGAAACCGGAGCCTACATGCACTCAGTAGTTCATTTGTTGAAAAGTACCACCTTCCCCAGCGTGAAGCGCTTGAACCTGGAAACCATTCAGGTGAACCTGGGTTATCTGTGCAATCAAAGCTGTACCCATTGCCATGTGAATGCCGGCCCCAACCGCACCGAGCTGATGCAAGACGAGCAAATTGACCAGTTGATTACCCTGATGAACCAGGGCTGGGTGAAAAAGCTTGATTTGACTGGTGGCGCACCCGAGATGAACCCGCGCTTCAAGCGCCTGGTGGTGGCGGCCCGCAAGGCCGGTGTACATGTGATTGACCGCTGCAACCTGACCATTTTGAGTGAGCCGGGCTATGAAGATTTGGCTGAGTTTCTTGCTGAAAACGAGGTGGAAATTTTCGCATCCTTGCCTTGTTACCTGGAAGACAATGTGGACAAACAACGGGGCAAAGGCGTATTCGATGCCAGCATTGCAGGTTTGCAAAAACTGAATGCCTTGGGCTACGGCGACAAGCTGCGCTTGACACTTGTGTTCAATCCGCAGGGTCCTTCTTTGCCACCCCCGCAAGAGGCGCTGGAGGCCGATTACAAGGCTGTGTTGTTCGAGAAGTTTGGCATTCGCTTTACCGGTTTGGTGACGATTACCAACATGCCGATTGCGCGTTTTGGCAGCACCTTGATCAGCAAGGGCACGTTCGAGACTTACATGAATACGCTGAAAGGCGCATACCGGGAAAGCAATTTGGCAGCGGTGATGTGTCGCAGTTTGGTGTCGGTTGACTACGAGGGCAAGCTGTACGATTGCGATTTCAATCAGCAATTGGGTTGGCCGGTTCGCGATTCACAGGGCAGGGCGCTGACACTGGCTGATTTGACGCAAACCGAGCTGGATTCAATTGACGTGGTGGTGGGCGACCATTGTTATGGTTGCACGGCGGGTCAGGGCAGCAGCTGTGGCGGTGCTTTGGCAGCTTGATTGGTGGGTGGAGCCAGTGACGTGTGCTGGCTTTTTTCCATCAGGCGCTTGGCCAGGCGCAAAGCACTTTCCGATTCATGTGAGGCCGATTCTGCCACTTGTTCAACCTGGCTAAGCAAGTTGGACCAAGCGGTTTGATTCACCGCCATGTATTCGGCCAGTTTGTTCGATTCATACTGACCCGCATTGATTTTCTGGCTGGCCAAAACCAATCCTTCAATGGATTCTTTCAAAGCCTGTTGGCTTTGTTCGACCAGTTGCTGCAATTGCCGACTGTTCTCGGGTTCCGTCAGGGTGAGTTCCATTTGCGAGGCATCCAGCCTGCCCAGCAATTGGCGGCTGACCTCGCCTGCTTTTCGCAAGCCCTGCGCAGCACTTCGAATGTCAGATCGCAAACCCTCAAGTTGGGTTTGCATGATCTCCATATGGCTTTCTGCTTTGGCGTTGCGTTGCTCACTGTTCAAAGTTGATTTCACAACCTGAGTGCCTTGGGTGGACAACTGGTGAAACGATTTCGCAAACTGCAATACCGCCCGTCCGCTGTTGTTCAGCTCTTCAAGTTGTTGGCCAATTTGCAGTAATGTACCCCGGTGTTCCAGTTGCTGGTTGCTGTTCAGTGCTTTCAGGACACCTTCAAGCGCAGCATGGGCGCCTTCCCGTTTCTGGTCGTTTTCCTGTTGACTGTGCAGGGCGCGGCTCAACATTTGCACACGGCGTCCAAGGGCGAGCGTTTTTCGGTGGGTATTCCATTGAATGCCCAAGGCAAGGCCGATTGTAGCCAGCAAGGTGGTCAGGCCAAACAGCAACACCAGATAACCGTTGGTGGCCTGGGCAATGTGTGCTTTCAGTTGAGCAAGCTTGGGCAGTGTGTCCAGGCGAAGCTGGGTTTCAAGCTGGCGCTGGGTTTCCAGATCAGAATTGATGCCAGCGACCGGACGCGCGAGTGCTTCGATGCTTTGAGTCAGCAACACTTGCAAGGTTTGGCTGTGCAAGGCACCAAACCACTGTACCCCTTTGTTTTGTTGACTGACTTGTTGCCCCAAACCCAGCAGGGCCTTCAACCCTTGGGGTTGAATGGTCTCGCTGCCGGGGCCATTCAAGGCCAGCAATTCTTGCTGTATGCGGCCTTCCACCAAATTGATTTGGGCCAGCAGCGCATTGCGAATGTTGTCGGATTGGTTTTTGGCGAACAGACCCGACGCAAATAAAACCAGTGCTGCGATCAACAGGCCCGCTGAAAACTGCCCCAATTGCCGAACAAACTTGGGCCTGACCGGCGTTGGGGCGTGGTCTTCAAACGCTTTGGCGGGGTCGGCTTGGGGTTCGGTCATTGATCCATGGGTTTTGGGTTTTTTTAGATTTGAGTCATCTCAAAATCTTCTTTGCGGGCGCCGCATTCCGGACAAACCCAGTTGGGCGGAACGTCTTCCCATTTGGTGCCAGGGGCAATACCTTCATCAGGCACACCGGCTGCTTCATCGTATACCCAACCGCAAATCAAACAAATCCAAGTATTCATTCTGAGCTACTTCCAGAAAAAAAATTGCAACGGGTGGATAATACTGAGTTTGGCAGCCGACTACAAAGGTTGTCGGTTTTTTTTGGGTTTTGAATGACACTGACTGTACCCTTGGTGCTGACCTTTTCGGCATCAGATCCTACTGCTGGCGCGGGTTTGCAAGCCGATGCGCTGACTGTTTCCGCGCTGGGCGCACATCCCTTGACCATTCTCACCGGGCTGACTGCCCAGAACACGGTGGGCGTGGCGCGCTTCGAGGCGTGTACTCGTGACTGGATTGATGATCAATTAAATGCTTTGCTGGATGACGGCATTGCGCCAAGTGCAATTAAAACCGGGGTGTTGGGTAGCGAAGGCGCTGTGGCGGCAGTGTTGAAAGTGAAAGGCCTGTGGCCCTCGGTGCCGCTGGTGGTCGACCCTGTGCGGGCTTCTGGCCGGGGCGATGCTTTTGGCGGGCAGGCCTTGTTCGACAGTTACAGAAACCAGCTATTCCCGCTGGTTGATTTGATCACCCCCAACTGGCCCGAGGCACAGGCATTTACCGGCGCACAAAGCGTAGACGAGGCGGGTGAACGCTTGTTGCAAATGGGGTGCAAAGCGGTGTTGTTGAAAGGCGAACATCTGGATTCTGGCGATGTTGTGAACCGTTTGTATGTGCCTGGCAAAAAAGTTGTTGAATTCCCTTGTGAACGCCTGCCTGGGCAATTTCATGGTTCGGGTTGCACCCTGGCCAGTGCTTGTGCTGTGGGGCTTGGACAGGGTTTAAGCGTGCAGGAGGCCGTTGAACTGGCCCTGGAGTACACCTGGCAAGCCTTGAGTTGTGGTTTTTCGGTGGGCAAAGGCCAGTTGATTCCTGACCGCATGCACTTGATGCAGCATTTGGAAGACGATGGCGATGATGGTGATGAAAACCAGATTGAATAAGCAATTGAGCAAGCAACTCATCAAGGGCGTCTACGCCATTACACCCGAGCGTTCGGCGGTATGGACTCCCGACGCAATTGTGGATTGCGTGGCTGCTGCCTTGGATGGCGGTGTGCGCCTGTTCCAGTGCAGGCAAAAGAATTGGGATCAAGCCGAGTTGATCGAGTTTGCCGGGCAGCTTGATGCCCTGTGCGAGAAGTACGATGCGGCGCTGATTTTGAATGACGTGCCCTCGGTGGAGTTTTCAAAATTCGAGGGGGGCGCCGTGGCTGGCGTGCATTTGGGTAGAACCGATGAGGCCATTGCGCAGGCCCGAAGCAGGCTGGGCAGCAAGTGGCTGGTGGGTGCTTCTTGTTACAATCAGTTTGAATTGGCCGAACAAGCTGTGCGCGATGGGGCCAGCTACGTGGCCTTCGGCGCCATGTACCCCAGCAGCACCAAGCCCAATGCTGTGCGCGCCGAACTTGAATTGTTTGCCCGGGCCAGCAATTTGGGTGTACCCACCGTAGCGATCGGCGGAATCACGATTGAGCGTGTGCCTGACTTGATAACAGCAGGTGCAAACGCAGTGGCTGTGGTGAATGGTTTGTTTGGAGTAGAACCCGATGCTGAGCAGGTTTGCGGTGTGGCGCAGCAATGGGTGGATGCAGTGAATGGATGCAGTCAAGTTAATCAAGCGGAGTCCTGAGAATGAGTAGTCAAGAAGTGAGCCAGAACGAAGTGCTGTTTGAGCGCGCGCAGAAAACAATTCCTGGTGGTGTGAATTCGCCCGTTCGGGCATTTCGTTCTGTGGGCGGTACACCGCGTTTTTTCAAGCGTGCAAATGGCCCCTATGTGTGGGACGCCGATGACAAGCGCTACATCGACTACATTGGTTCGTGGGGCCCAGCCGTGTTGGGCCACGCACACCCGGAAGTGATCAAGGCTGTACAGGAAGCCGCAGTAGGTGGATTGAGCTTTGGTGCGCCTACCGAAGGCGAAATCGTGATGGCAGAAACATTGTGCGAAATGTTGCCTTCACTGGAACAGGTTCGCTTGGTCAGTTCTGGTACCGAGGCGACCATGAGCGCGATTCGTCTGGCCCGGGGCTTCACCGGGCGTGACACCATTGTGAAATTCGAAGGCTGTTACCACGGCCATGCGGATAGCCTGCTGGTCAAGGCGGGTTCCGGTTTGTTGACCTTCGGCAACCCGACCTCTGCCGGTGTGCCCGAGGACTTTGCCAAGCACACCCGTGTGTTGGACTACAACAATGTTGAACAGCTTCATGAACTATTTAAAGCCAGTGGCAGCAGCATTGCCTGCGTAATCGTAGAGCCTGTTGCCGGCAACATGAACCTCATCAAACCCACCCGCGAGTTTTTGAATACCTTGCGCGACTTGTGCACCAGGCACGGTGCGGTGTTGATTTTCGATGAAGTGATGACAGGTTTCCGTGTAGGCCCCCAGGGTGTGCAAGGCGTGTATGGCATTACGCCCGACTTAACCACCCTTGGAAAAATCATCGGCGGGGGCATGCCCATGGGCGCTTTTGGTGGTCGTAAAGACATTATGGCGTGCATTGCTCCCCTTGGCCCGGTGTACCAGGCTGGCACATTGAGTGGCAACCCGGTGGCTGTGGCGGCAGGCTTGACCACGATGTGTTTGTTGAAGCAAGAAGGTTTTTACGAGAAGCTGGAAACCCAAACCCGCAAGTTGGTGGAAGCCTTTAACCAGGTTGCGTATGCCCACGGTGAAACCTTTTGTGCAGACAGCATTGGTGGCATGTTCGGTATTTATTTCAGCGAGAAAGTGCCCAGCAGTTTTGCCGAGGTAAGTGCATCAAACCGCGACCGCTTCAACAAGTTTTTCCATGCCATGCTGGATGCGGGTGTGTACCTTGCACCTTCGGCTTACGAGGCTGGGTTTGTATCTGTAACGCACGACGATGCCGTGATTGAAGCCACCAAGGTGGCGATTGACAAGGCGTTTGCTGCGATTAAATAAAGCTTTGTTTTGAAGATAAAAAAACCGCCTGAGTGATAAACAAAGGCGGTTTTTTCAATTCACGTACAGCGGTTTAACAGACCAACAGGTACACCATGTAAAGTTGCAGGCCCAACTGCGCAAGGAAGAACGTGGCGCGCAAGAACACCTGAATGAATGAAGTGCCGCTGATGTGCACCACACTTTGTGCAATACGTGCGTACAGCACAAAAGCGGCAATGCCGTTGATGGCTTCAACTTCTCCCATCAGGCCCGCCATGGCCACAACGCCCGCGAATACCGGAAAGTTTTCCAGGCAGTTCAGGTGCGCCGATTTTGCACGTTGCAAGAACATCGGGTCGGTGGATTCTTTACCGCGCTCCCATGCATCAATTCGCTTCTGGCCCAACAGGGCTTGAGGCACGCGTGGTGAAACATAAATCAAGGCCAGAATCATGACCCAGCCTGCATAAAGTAATACGGTGGTGTAAGCGTTCACTGTTTTGTCTCCTTCTTGTATGGGGTTGTGTGATGCAAATTCACCGGTGATTATGGGTGAAGGCACCTGCACTGACCATCATAAGTTCGGACAAAATCAGTCTTCTTTGGCTTTCTTGACCACCGCATACCTTTCCAGCGTTTTCTTCCGGGCCACATCGTGTTCAACCACGGGCCTGGGGTATGTTTCACCCAGAACCACCCCAGCCATTTGCAACTCGAAGGGAGGGCATTCGGTGGGGTTATGAATGTATTTGTTGGACAGTTTGGTCAGCTCGGGGCAGTACTTGCGTATGAATTTGCCGTCTGCATCGAACTTCTCGGACTGGCTGTAGGGGTTGAAAATACGGAAGTAGGGTTGTGCATCGCACCCACTGCTGGCAGCCCATTGCCAGCCACCGTTGTTGGCTGACAGGTCAAAGTCGTTCAGGTGTTCGGCAAAGTATTTTTCACCCCAGCGCCAGTCAATGCCAAGGTCTTTGGTCAAAAAACTGGCTGTGACCATGCGCAGGCGGTTGTGTTGAAAGCCGGTCTGGTTCAACTGTCGCTGCGCGGCGTCCACCAAGGGGTAGCCGGTTTTGCCTTCGCACCAGGCTTTGAAAAGCTTTTTTGCTTTTTCATCGTCGTCCCATCGGATTTGGTCGTACTCCGGTTTGAAGGCTTTCTCGGCCGCATCGGGGCGGTGGTAAATAATTTGAAAGTAAAAGTCTCGCCAGATCAGTTCGTTTAACCAACCCATGGCACCCTCGCTGCCATCGAATTTAAAACGGTCATAGGCAGCTTTGGCCAACCTGCGAATGGAGATGGTGCCGAAGCGGTTGTGCACACTCAGGTAGCTCACGCCTTTGATGGCTGGGAAGTCGCGCGCCACTTTGTACTTGTCCATGCGGTTGAGAAAGTCCTCAAACGCATCCAGTGCGCCTTCCTCGCCAGGCTTGATCATCTCCAGCAAATTGGTACGTTTAAAGCCCATGTCTTCCAGGTTTGGTGCGGGCAAATCGGAATCTTTGGCCAGAGAGGCCATTCTGGATTCGCTGGGGTAGGGCGTTAGATGGAACTCGTCCAGTTTTTTCAGGCAGGCATTTTTAAACGGCGTGAAGACGCTGAAAAACTTGCCAGCTTGGGTCAATACTTCATCCTCTTCAAAAATGGCCTGGTCTTTGAAGCGCAACAATTCAATGCCCTTGCTTTGAAGGGCTTTCCCCACAGTGATGTCCCGGTGAATCGCTGCGGGTTCATAGTCTTTGTTGGTGAACACAGCCTGCACCCCCAGCTTTGCAGCCAGTGTCGGGATTGCTGTTTCGGCGTGGTCGTGTACCAAGTGCAAATCGCCACCAAAGCCTTCAAGCTTTGTTTTCAGCGCCATGCAGCTTTCCCAGATGAACTCCACACGGCGATCGGCTTTGTTGGCCAAGGCATCCAGAATGGTTTTGTCAAACACGAACACGCAATGTACTTGCTGGCAATGTTTCAGGGCATAAAACAGGGCGGCATTGTCATGGGTTCGAAGGTCGCGCCGGAACCACATCAAGCCTTTGGTGTACTGGCCCGGTTGGGGTTGGGTCGACAATGGGTGGTTTTCAAGAAGTGAAGCAGGCATGGGAACAACTTAAATTTGGGTTGATCTGTGCGCTTAAAGGCGGGTAGAGGAACGCCTACCCGCTTTTGCACAGTTAAAAGGCATTACAATTTTGGCATGAGCGAGACCGAAATTTCCACACCCACTGAATTTAGCTTGTCCGGTCAGTTGCTGATCGCCATGCCGAACATGCTTGACCCCAGTTTTGCAGGGTCCGTGGTGTATTTGTGCGAACATTCCGGCAAGGGTGCCATGGGTTTGGTGATTAACCGGCCCACCGACTTGGCCATTGAAAGTTTGCTGGAAAAAATCAACGTGGAAGTGGAGGGCTACATGCCAGCCCACTTCCCGGTGATGATGGGGGGGCCAGTGGCGTCAGAGCGTGGTTTTGTTTTGCACACCGAGCCTTTGAACTGGAATTCATCGCTGAAAGTGAACGATGAAATTTCCCTGACCACTTCTCGCGATATTCTTGAAGCCGTGGCCCGTGGCGAAGCGCCAGGCAAATGGTTGATCACCTTGGGTTATGCCGGCTGGGGCGAGGGGCAGCTCGAAGAAGAGCTTGCTCAAAACGCATGGCTCACCGTGCCCGCCAATCATGAAATACTGTTCGACACGCCTTTGGAAGAGCGCTTTGCAAGCGCCTACGCCATGTTGGGTATTGACCCCGCCCTGATGAGCGGTGCTGCGGGGCATGCTTAATCAATGACCAAGCCCGTGCATTCGCCCAAACCGACACAATACCTGGCGTTTGATTTTGGTTTGAAGCGAATTGGCGTTGCGTTTGGTAATTCCCTGACCAAAACTGCCAGTGGTGTGTCCGTGGTTGAAGCGCAAAATGATGAGCAGCGGTTCGACAAAATTGAAAAGCTGATTAAAGAGTGGCAGCCCGAAGGCCTGGTGGTTGGGGTGCCTCGGCAGGCGGATGGCGCCGACAATGAATTGACCGCACGTTGTGAGCGTTTCGCCCGTCAATTGGAGGGGCGTTTTTCCCTGCCATGTGCCCGGGTTGATGAGCGCTACACCAGTGCAATCATGGAAAGCTGTATGGGAGGCAAGGCCGCCCGCGAGAACAAAGGCCGAGTCGACATGGGCAGTGCCTGCCTGATTCTGGAACAATTTTTTCTGGAGGGACGATGAGCCTGCCAAACCCCGAAGCCCTGTACGCCCGCCTGCGTGATCAAATTGAAAAAGCCTTTCCCGACCGTTCTGAACTGGGACTGATTGGGGTGCACAGCGGAGGCGCCTGGATTGCCGAGCGCCTGCATGCAGATTTGGGTTTTGCCCTGCCATGCGGATTCCTTGACAGCGCGTTTTATCGCGACGATTTTTCTGAGCGCGGCCTGAAAGAGGCGCCCAAACCCGCCGAGGTGCCTTTTGATGTACAAGGCCGCACCATATTGTTGGTTGATGATGTGTTGTACACAGGGCGAACCACGCGGGCGATTGTGAACCATTTGTTCGACTTTGGTAGGCCTGCAAAAATTGAGTTGGCCGTGTTGCTTGATCGTGGTGGCCGTGAATTGCCGATTGATGCGCAGTATGTGGGCAAGCACTTGCCCTTGAAGCCGAATGAAGCGTTTGTATTGACCCAAGATGAGCAAGGTGCTTTCCGCCTGGAGCTGGAGGTAAAACCAAATTGAATAACCCTCAACTGAACGCCGTAGGTGAGTTGATTCACCTGCTGAGTATTGAAGGGCTGCCCAAGGCGATGATCCATCGCATTTTGGACACGGCAGAATCGTTTTTGTCAGTGACTGATCGCGATGTGAAGCAAGTGCCTTTGTTGCGCGGCAAATCGGTGTTCAATGTGTTTTTCGAGAACTCCACCCGCACTCTCACCACATTCGAGATTGCAGCCAAGCGCTTGTCGGCCGATGTGGTGAATTTGAACATTGGGTCTTCGTCGACCAGCAAGGGTGAGTCGCTGATCGACACCATCGACAATCTGGCTGCCATGTCGGCCGACATGTTTGTCATGCGCCATTCTGAAAGTGGTGCGCCCACCTTCATGGCCCAGCATTTGAACCGCACCAGCGGTGGCACCATTCATGTGATCAACGCGGGCGATGGGCGGCATGCCCACCCAACACAAGCGCTGCTCGACATGTATACCATTCGCCACTACAAGCAAGACTTCACCAAGCTGCGTGTGGCCATTGTGGGCGATATTTTGCACAGCCGTGTGGCGCGTTCCGACATCCATGCTCTTACAACTTTGGGTTGCCCCGAGGTGCGTGCAGTGGGCCCAAGCACTTTGTTGCCCAGCCACCTGGATAACATGGGGGTGCGTGTTTACCACGACCTTGTTGAAGGCATCAAGGATTGCGATGTGATCATCATGCTGCGTTTGCAGAAAGAGCGCATGACCGGTGCCCTGATTCCGTCGGCTCAAGAATATTTCAAGCACTTTGGGTTGACTGAAGAAAAGCTGCGCCATGCCAAACCCGATGCCATCGTGATGCACCCCGGCCCCATGAACCGTGGTGTAGAAATTGATTCGGCAGTGGCCGACGGCCCGCAAAGCGTGATTTTGAATCAGGTGACATTCGGAATTGCCGTGCGCATGGCGGTGATGAGTATTCTGGCGTCGTCCAGCAAAAGCGCTTGACGTGAATTTGCCCATAAAGGAAAAACAATGCGAGTGTTGATTTCTGGCGGACATGTGATAGACCCCAGCATCGGTGCCGATGCAATCATGGATGTGGCTGTGGCCGCTGGTCGCGTGGTGGCGGTAGCGCCCAAGGGCGAAATGCCAGCTGACTTTGCACCCAGCAAAACCATTGACGCCTCCGGCCTTTGGGTGTTGCCCGGCCTGGTGGATTTGTCGGCGCGCCTGCGCGAACCAGGCTATGAATACCGCGCCACCCTTGAAAGTGAAATGGAAGCAGCCATGGCTGGCGGCATTACCTCGCTGGTATGCCCACCCGACACAGAACCCGTGCTGGACGAGCCCGGCTTGATTGAAATGCTGAAGTTCAAGGCACGCCAGTTGAACCTGGCCAAGGTGTACCCGCTGGGCGCCCTGACCACGGGTTTGAATGGCGAAACGCTGACTGAAATGGCCGAACTGACCGAGGCAGGTTGTGTGGGCTTTAGCCAGGCTGAATCGCCCATTCGCGATTTGCGTGTGTTGCTGCAAGCCATGAAGTATGCCCGTAACTTCGGTTTCACCGTGTTTTTGCGGCCCACCGAGCCCAACTTCAGCAAGGGAGGCGTGGCCCATGCCGGTGCTTATGCTTCACGCATGGGTTTGAGCGGCATTCCGGTGATGGCCGAAACCATTGCCCTGCAGGCATATTTTGAGCTGGTACGCACAACCGGCACGCGCATGCACATTTGCCGCATCAGTTCGGCCAAGGGCATTGAACTGGTTCGGCAAGCCAAAGCCGAAGGTTTGCCCGTGACTTGCGATGTGGCCATTCACCATGTGCATTTGACTGACCTGGACATTGGTTTTTTCGACCCCAACGCCCACCTGATCCCACCCTTGCGCGAGCAGCGCGACCGCGACGCCATTCGCGCCGGTTTGCTGGATGGCACCATTGATGCGATTTGCTCCGACCACACGCCCGTGGATGATGATGCCAAGTTGTTGCCTTTTGCAGAAAGCGAGGCGGGCGCAACCGGACTGGAATTGCTGCTGACCTTGGCGGTGAAGTGGATGCGTGAGCAGAACGTGCCCCCCGCACGAATTGTTGAATTGTTGTGTGGCAACCCCGCCGACATAATCAAGGTTCAAGCGGGCAGTTTGCGCACTGGCATGCCGGCCGACCTGTGCCTGTTCAACCCGGAAGTAGATTGGGTGGTGGGCGAGGCCAGTTTGATCAGTCAGGGCAAACACACACCGTTCAATGGTTTCCCCATGCAGGGCAAAGTGCAGCTGACCATGGTGAATGGCAACGTGGGCTACAGCAGCCTTGAAAAAAGCAAAATGAAAGTGCTGGTGGCCTAAAGGCCCCCAAGTACAAGGACTTCAAGGCATGCGTAAAGTGTTCATGTTGCTTCGTCTGGTTATTCACCTGCTGTACGGTTTTGTAGTGGCTTTGGTGTTTTGGCCGATATTGGGCAAGGCCCTGAAAGAGGCAATCGAGAAGCGATGGGCCCGCCAATTGCTGGGTATTCTGAATGTGCAGGTGAAGGTGGTGTATGAATCGCCTGAATCGAATTACGCCATTCACAAACCGTGTTTGCTTTACAGCACGCATGTTTCCTGGCTGGATATTTTTGCATTCAACAGCATTCACCCGGTTACTTTTATCGCCAAATCAGAAATATCCCAATGGCCTATTGGTGGTTTGCTGGCCAAGCGCAGCGGTACGCTTTTTATTGAGCGTGGCAAGCGGCATGCTGTTCGAGATGTGATTCACGCTGCCGTCAAGGTATTGGGTACCGGGCGTTGCGTGGCTGTATTCCCGGAGGGTACAACCGGGCCTGGAGATGCACCTTTGCATTTTCACAGCAATTTTGTACAACCCGCGATACAGGCCAAGGTGCCTTTGTTGCCAGTCAGCTTGCAGTACTTCACCCCCGATGGAAAGTTTTCTGCGCAGCCTGCCTTCATCGGTGAACAAACCTTGCTAGAGAACATTCAGGTGTTGTTAAACAGTAAAACCGGGTATGTGGTCCAGCTGTATATTCACGCGCCGATCAACCCAGAGGGGCGCACACGGCATGAACTCAGCGATGAAGCGCATGAAAAAATACGCGCGCTGTGTAGCAATACCAGCGCGGCTGTTTGAATTCAGGCAATGGTAGGCAGGGGTGGCTCGACTGCGTCTACCTGGATAATGGCCTCGTCTTCCAGGCGAAGTGCAGTCAGTTGACCGCCCCACACGCAACCTGTGTCCAGGCAATATCCAGCCTTGTTTTTCAGCTGGCCCAGTGTGGACCAATGCCCGAACAAGATTGGGCCTTCTCCTGAAAATTCTCGCGCAAGTTCAAACCAGGGTTTCAGTTCTGGGGGTGCGTCGGCTGGCTCCAGTTTGTATTTGAAGTCGATTTTGCCGTCGTCGCGCACCATGCGCATGCGGGTAAATACATTCACAATCAAACGCAGGCGATCAAATCCCTCGAGCGTTGGGTCCCAGCGATTGGGCTTGTTGCCGTACAGTTCGGCCATGAAGGTTTGCCAGTCCGGGCCAGACAACACATGCTGTACTTCTTCGGACAATGCCAACGCATCCTCAAAACTCCATTCCGGCAACAGGCCTGCATGGGTCAGCAATCCGTTATCCAAGGTATTTTGTGTTGGTGGCAAGCGCAGGGCCAAGGGCTGGCTTCGCAGCCAGTTCACCAATGCTTCGCCATCGGGTGCATTCACCACTTCAGCAATGGTGTCGCTTTCATGGCTGCGGCCACTGTTGCACCACAGGGCCAGCAAGTGCAGGTCATGGTTGCCCAGCACGGTGTGGGCCCTTTCGCCAAGGCTTTGTACGAATCGCAGTGTGTCCAGCGAGCGGGGCCCGCGGTTGACCAGGTCGCCTGCGAACCAAAGCACGTCAACCTCGGAGTTGAACCGAACCTTGTCCAAGAGCTTGAGCAAAGAATCGTGACAACCTTGAACGTCGCCAATCACATAGTTGGCCATAATGAAAACAAACCAAAACAACGAAAGTAGTATTATGCCTTGAGTCCAAGTATTCAACGCATTCAGTAAGACAAGGCCTTTGCGTTTCCTTTTTCCTATTTTGACTATTTCAGGTATTCAACCATGAGCATCTCTTCCTCTATTTTCAAAGCCTATGACATTCGCGGCATCGTGGACGACACCTTGACCGAAGACGCTGCCTATTGCGTGGGGCGTGCTTTGGGGCAGTTGGCATTGAGCCGCGGCAAAAACGAGGCGGTGGTAGGGCGCGATGGGCGGTTGAGCGGCCCACGCCTGTGCGGCGCATTGGCCGATGGTTTTCGGGATGCTGGTGTGAATGTGGTGGATGTGGGCATGGTGGCCACTCCGCTGGTTTATTTTGCAACTTTTTTACTTGGCAATGGTACCGGGGTGCAGGTTACCGGCAGCCACAACCCGCCGCAATACAACGGCTTGAAAATGATGGTGGCCGGTGAAACCTTGTATGGCGACACCATTCAGGGCTTGTTGAAATGGATTCAAACCGAGAAGCCTGTGCGTGGCGTGGTGCCCGGTGTGCAGCGTGGCAGCTACCGGGAACTCGATGTATGGCCTGATTACCTGGGCAACATCCTGGGGCACATCAAACTGGCACGCCCCATGAAAATTGCTGTGGATTGTGGCAACGGTGTGGCGGGTGCCTTTGCAAAAACCTTGTACGAAGCCTTGGGTTGCGAGGTGACCGAGTTGTTTTGTGAAGTGGATGGCAACTTTCCCAACCACCATCCCGACCCTGCTCACCCTGAGAACCTGCAAGATCTGATTGCTTGCGTGAAAAACGGTGATGCTGAAATTGGTTTGGCTTTTGACGGTGACGGTGACCGCCTGGGCGTGGTGACCAAAGACGGCGAAATCATTTACCCCGATCGACAGCTGATTTTGTTTGCACGCGATGTGATCGCGCGCAACCCCGGTGCCATGGTGATTTACGACGTGAAGTGCACACGCCACGTGGCCAAGGCTGTGAAGGCTGCTGGTGGTGAGCCTTTGATGTGGAAAACAGGCCATTCCCTGATCAAGGCCAAGTTGAAGGAAACCGGTGCTCCACTGGCAGGCGAGATGAGCGGCCATGTGTTTTTCAAGGAACGCTGGTTTGGGTTTGATGATGGTTTGTACGCTGGCGTGCGTTTGCTTGAAATTTTGTCTCGAGGCAGTGACCCCAGCGCTGAACTGAATGCTTTGCCCAATTCATCGAGCACTCCCGAATTGCAGTTGCAAACGGCTGAAGGTGTGAACTTTGACATTGTGAAACGCTTGCAGGCCGAGGGTAAGTTTCCAAGTTCGGAATCGGTAAACACCATTGACGGCGTGCGGGCGGAGTATGCCGATGGTTTCGGGCTGGCGCGCCCGTCCAATACAACGCCAGTGGTTGTGATGCGTTTTGAGGCCGACAGCGACACTGCACTGGCCCGTATTCAAGGTGAGTTCAAGGCTGCCATTTTGGCGGTGGCCCCCGATGTGAAGTTGCCCTTTTAAATGGCTCAGGCAACTGATCTTGAAATTGTTGAGGCCACCCGCCGCTGGGTAGAGCAAGTGGTGGTGGCCTTTAATTTGTGCCCATTTGCCAAGCGCGAGTTGGTGAAAGACCGTGTGCGTTTTGTGGTGAGTAAGGCCAAGGATGAGGCCACGCTGCTGGACGAACTTGCCCACGAGCTGGCCTTGTTGAATGTGGACGAAGCCGTGGAAACAACACTTTTGATTCACCCGCAAGTGCTGCAGGATTTTTACCACTACAACGATTTTCTGGAAGCGGCCGATGAGTTACTGGTTGACATGAACCTGGAGGGCGTTTACCAGGTGGCCAGTTTTCATCCGGATTACCAGTTTGGCGGCACCGAGCCTGACGATGTTGAAAATTATACCAACCGTTCGCCTTACCCCATGTTGCACCTGCTGCGCGAAGACAGCTTAAGCGAGGCCATCGACAATTATCCCGAGGTGGATTTGATCCCCGAGCGCAACATTGATTGCATGAATGAACAGGGTCTTGAGAAAATGCAGACGCTGTTGAATGCGTGTTTGAAGGGCGCTGGCGGGAAATAAACAACAAGGTGTTAAAAATAAAACAACACCGTGCATGAATTGGGTGTTTTGCTCTAATTGAGCGCTTGGATTGCAAGCGTTTACCGGAAAGCAAAGCAGCGATTATATTTCGCGGTTTTTTGAGGTTTTACTCTAGTCAAAAACCTTGGATGTAACTTTGGAGTTTCGAGGAAAGCCTCGAAAAATGGGCTTGCAGGCAAATTGGAGTGCTTGCAAACTGTGGGTTCACATCCCTCCTCTTTTGCTTCTGAGGTTTGCCCGATTAACCATATCGGGCATTTTTTTTGCCCTTTTTCTGGGCACAATTTCTCAATTCAAGTAGCATTGCGCCTGTAACAAACAAGCGAAACTGCCGTGGCCACTTACACCGTCAAAGAGATGTTTTACACCCTGCAAGGCGAAGGTGCTCAGGCGGGCAGGGCGGCCGTGTTTTGTCGTTTTGCCGGGTGCAATTTGTGGACAGGTCGCGAAGAAGACAGGGCCACGGCTGTGTGCAAATTCTGTGACACCGATTTTGTGGGTGTCGATGGCGTGGGTGGTGGAAAATTCAAGGATGCTGTTGCCTTGGCCCAGGCGATTGCAAATACTTATCAAGGTGAGCACGGCACAGGCAAGCCTTATGTGGTGTTTACTGGTGGCGAGCCCACCTTGCAACTCGACACTGCTTTGATTGACGCTGTACACGCGAATGGGTTTGAAATTGCCATCGAGACCAACGGCACCTTGGCCGTGCCTTCGGGTGTGGACTGGATTTGCGTCAGCCCCAAGTTCGGCAGTGAGCTGGTACAAACCAACGGCCATGAATTAAAGGTTGTAGTGCCACAGTTAGGGCAGGATTTGAATGCCTTGGGTCGATTGCAGTTTGAGCACTATTTTGTGCAAGCCATGGACGACTCCGACCCTGTCAAGAAATCCAGAAATTTGCAGGTGGCCATACAAACCTGCCTGAACAAACCTCAGTGGCGTTTGAGTGTACAAACCCACAAAGTCATTGGAATGCCATGAAAGTTTTCAAACAATTTACCTTCGATGTGGCACACCAGCTGCCTGACTGGCCGGGTTTGCACGGCCACAGCTACACCGCCGAGGTGTGGTTTGAAGGCCCTGCCATTGATGGCTATGTGGTGCCTGAAAGTCTTTTGACCCAACATGTGGGTGCGGTACACAAGCGGCTTGATCATTCATATTTGAACGAGTTGATTGAGCTGCCCACATCAGAAAACATTGCCCGCTGGATTTGGGATCAGCTGCGCCCGGTGGGGCCCTTGATCAAAGTGAAGGTATTTCGCGGGTCGATCGGGTTTGGGGTTGAGTTTGATCTTGAGGATGCGAAGGCGGAAGGCAGAGCGTGAGGCTGCAGTTTCTGGCCCAATCGGCGGCGGTGTTTCGATCGCCTCGCCTTCAAGAAAACCTGCCCTTGCGTGCCGAGCAGGGCCGGTGTTGCCCAGCATGGGCGACAGAGAACGGACCCGACCCGCAGTTTAGGAGGGTCGTTCTCAGGCATCGCAAGGCTCAGCAAGGGATCAACAGGTTTTCTGGCGAGAGATCGGAACCCAAGCCGATCGGGCAGTTAACCAGCAGGCGAGAGATCGGAACCCAAGCCGATCGGACGATAAAAAAGCGCCGAGAGACCGGAACCCAAGCTGTCACGCCAGAATTTTCTTTGCCTTGTCGCTTGTAATTTGCTGGGCCCATACAAACTGGCGTGAATCGTCCGCCGTCATCGGTCGAGCCAGGCCAAAACCTTGCAGCTCAAGCACACCCGACTCAATCAGGAAATCACGTTGCTCGGCGGTTTCAACGCCTTCGGCTACTACTCCCAAGCCCAGTGCCTGAGCCATGGCCAACACAGTGCGTGACAAAATGACACTGTCGGTTTTGTTGGGCAGGTTGCTGACAAATGAGCGGTCGAGCTTGATCGACTGAACCGGCATCCGGTGCAGTGTGGCCAGCGACGAATAACCCGTACCAAAGTCGTCAATCGACAAGGAAACCCCCAATTCATGCAAGCGGTTCAGGTCATGCAATACGGTTTCCTGATTCTGCATCAACACGGTTTCAGTCAGTTCAAGTTCCAGCAACTTTGCTGGCAGGCCTGTTAGTTTCAGCACCTTTTCAACAGTCCCGCATAGTTTGCCATCCAGCAACTGAATTCCAGATACATTCACCGAAACGCTAATGGGATTCTTCAGTTTCTTGTTGGTGTCTTTCAGCCATTTGCAGGCTTTGCGCATCACCTGTTCACCCATCGGAATGATCAAACCGGTTTCCTCGGCAATCGGAATGAACTGGGCAGGTGGAATCAATTCGCCTGTGCGGGAACGCATGCGTGCCAGCGCTTCAACTGAACAAATAGACCCATTGGCGTTAAAGCGTGGCTGGTAATGCAATTCGATTCGATCGTGCAAAATTGAATCGTGTAAATCGTTCTCAAGATCCACTTTGGTCTGCAGGGTTGCGCTCATGTTGGCGTGGAATACGCGCACCGTATTTTTGCCGGCTTGTTTGGCTTGGTACATCGCAATGTCGGCATGTTTCAGCAGGCCTTCCACATCGGTGGCGTCGGTGGGAAACAGGGCCACACCCACAGAGGCACCCACATAAATTTTCTTTTCACCTAACTCAAACGGTTTTTTGCTGACTGCGTCCACGACCTTTCGGCCCACATTGAATGCGGTGTCTTGGTCGGCAATGTAGGGCAGGGTGATTACAAATTCGTCGCCCGACAAACGGGCAACAATGTCTGAGCTGCGCACTACGCTGCGCAAACGTTTGGACACGGCAATCAGCAAGTCGTCGCCGCGGTCATGCCCCAGCGTGTCATTCACCGCCTTAAAGCCATCGAGGTCGATAAATAGCAGGCCCAGTTTGAAATCCTGAACCTGGTCATTGCCAAGCAATTCTTGCAAAGTTTGCGACAGGGCCAAACGGTTGGGCAAACCCGTAAGCGGATCATGCGTGGCCTGATGCCGCATTTTGCTTTCATTGCGCTTGATGGAGCTGATGTCAGTGAAGAAAATCGAAATCAGTTCATCGCTTGGGTAGGCTTTCACTTGGTACCACATTTCGTTGGCCGGGTCTTGCCACTGAAATGTCTCTGGTTGCATGCTGCCTTTGGCCTGGTTCACGTACTTGAACAAGGGTGTTTTCTTCAGGTGGGGTGCACGTTCCCACACCATGCGGCCCAACAACAGCGGTGCAGTTTTACCCAGAAGTTCTGCGCCTTTTTCATTCAGGTAGTTCACATAGCCATTCATGTCGATGGCAAAGAATGCATCGTCCATCGATTCAAGAATGTTGTTGATTCGCTCTTCACTTTTCAACAATGCTTCTTCAAGGTGAATATTGCTTGAGCGCCCAATCAGCAAGATGTCTGCGCCGATGCAGGCAGCCGTCCAGTCGAAGTACACCACATCATTGAAGGTGTTGCGCAGGCGGAAGGAGCCGTCCGTAGAACCCGTTTGATATTTCACTTGATCGAGCAGTCGCTTGAATTGACCCACATCCGTGCGAAACACCAGGTTGGCCGCATCAAGGTTTTCCAGTTGTTCGCTGCTTTGTCCTAAAAACTCTTCCAGCGAAGGGCTTAGTTTTTTGATTCGTCCTTTGTCGTCAACGTTCAACAACACACTGGTGGGAATTTTCTTGTCGGTGCTGTCCGGGGTTTCTGGGCGTTGTTCAGGTGTATTAACCGCAGGTACCTGTGGTGACAACTGGGTGCGCTTCACCTCTTGTTCCTGAAGCACACCAAATTCGCCGTGCACCAGCATTTGCAAACTCAGCCATTGTGCATTGACTTTGACATGGCCTGTCCAACCCTGTTGCCGGAGCAATGCATTGGACAATGCCCGGTAAATGGCCATGCCGTAGCGATTCACGATGAGTTCACTACCCGATTTGAATCCCAGTTCTTGGCGGAACAGTTTGCTGGCGGCGATCAGGCTTAATTCGTCTGTGACATGGCCCAGCAGGGCGTAACGTGTGGTTCCGCTGTCCAGTAGTTCGTTGATCAGCGGGTCGTCAAGAACATTGCTCAGGCTCATACATCAAACCTCGAGAGCCGTTTTTCCATTTCGCGCATCATTTCATCTGAGCGCAAAATGGTTTGTACCGTGCTGGCCAACGTGCGGAATGCGCTTTCCGTGCGCGCTTGCATGCCTTCCATGGCACCCAGCACTTCCCAACCCTGACGTTGATTGCCGTGGCCATTTTCCACCCACTGGTGCGTGGCACGGTCAATGGATACCAACTGGTTTTCAATTGCACTCAAGCCGCTTTTCAGCACATCCATTCTGGCCATGAATCCGTTGGTGCGTTCGTTCAGGTTGTCCAGTGTGCTCAGTGTGGTTTGTAGTTGTTGTGCTGCAGCGGGTGAAAACTCCTTCTGGAATTCTTTGTGCAGGGCCTGCATTTGCTGGCTGGAATCAAAGGCCTGTTTGCCGATGCGTTGCAATTGTTCCAGGGATTGATTCAGTTCATTGAGCAGATCAAAGCTGTCTTCGGTCGCCTTTTTGGACAACTCGGCAGTGCTCTGTCCCATGCGGGTTTGGTTGCCCAAGCTCTGAACAAAGTCGCGCAGCTTTTTGGAAGCCTGTGAGCTCTCTTCCATTTGTTGTGTATTACCCGCACCCAGTTCTTTGGCAATTTGCGACAATTCGCGAATATCGGCGCGAAGCATTTTGAATGCAGCCACCACAAACGCCATGTTGTCTGCGTAGTCGTTGAATACTTGCCCCATGGGCGACATGCGGCCTTGTTCATCGGTTTGAGCACGCACACGCAGGTTGATGCCTTTTTCCTTGTCCAGATAAGCCAGCAGTTTGGTGCCTTCTTCTGCGGCCAGGGCATGTTGCCGAAGGGTTTGAGCAATCACCGACAGCAGCAATACTGCAATGGACACGTAAAAGCCGTGTAACGCCACGGCAGGCATACCCGAGAATGGACCACGGAAGATATAGCATTCGAAACCTGCTTGCTGGAGCATGTCGAACACAATGTGATGAATCACGATCAACAAGCCCATGCTGAGCAGGGGGCGGGTGTCCCGATAAGCCAGCATCACTGGCAACAATATGAAAAAGCTGAAGTGGTATTCCAGTAGTCCGCGTGCAATGTGGACATGCAAGGCACCCATGCCAACCAGCAGTGCTGCGTTGATGTGCATGGTCAGTGGCTGCCCGGCATGCCAGCGGGTAATCGCCAGGCTGCCCAGGAAAAGCGGGATACCCCAGCCCAGCGCTTGGGCTATGTTGTTGTAGGCCAGACCTTCGAGGGTGGCAAACACCAGGCAGGCGAAGCTGACTACCACGCACAGCCAGTCCGCATTGATCCGGATTGAAGTGAGGTCAGTGGCGTTGGGAGCTACGCCAGACAGCCTGCTTAAAAATGTAAAGAATCCGTGGGGGGGAAGCTGCACCGGGGCGTTGGAAGCTTGCTGGTTCAGGGCCGAGTGCTGGGCATGCATGGTGAATTCTCGAATGTAACTTTGTCCAAATGTTAAATTCGAGAATACCGGAAGTCATTTGTAATCAATCACCTGAATAGAGTGGATTTTTACCCCTTCAGAATCGTTCTTCCGGAGTAAGCAAACGCCACTGCCCCACGGGCAGGTCGCCGAGCATTACGCGGCCAATTCGAACGCGTTTCAAACCCACCACTTTCAGGCCCACAATTTCACACATTCGGCGAATTTGTCGTTTCTTGCCTTCGTTCAGAATAAAGCGCAGCTGGTCTTCGTTTTGCCAGCTGACGCGGGCTGGTTTTAACGCTTCGCCGTCCAGGCTCAGGCCATAACGCAGCATTTCAAGTCCACGGTCAGTCAATTCGCCTTCTACTCGCACCAGGTATTCTTTTTCCACTGTGCTGTTGGCGTCGATCAGTTGTTTGGCAATGCGACCATCTTGGGTCAGTACCAGCAAGCCCGTGGAATCAATGTCCAGGCGACCTGCTGGCGCGAGACCTTTCAGCATGGCGGGCTGGAAAGGGGTTGATGTTTTGCGGTCGGCCTGGTTTTCCAGGCCCAGGCATTCCATGGCTGCCTTGTAGCGGCCCTCGGGCTGGCCCGAGACCACACCAATTGGCTTGTGGTACAGAATGGTGACCTGTTTGCCCAGTACATTTTTTGCGCGTGCATCCAGGTCGATGGTCACGGTTGGAAGCACTTTGGCGCCCAGCTCGTCAACCACTTTTCCATTCACGCGAACCCAACCGTTTTCAATCAGGTAATCGGCTTCGCGACGAGAGCAAAGGCCTTTCGCAGCCATGATTTTGCTTAAGCGTTGTGGCTCAAACGGGTCGAGCATGTCCAGCGTGTTTGTGCCGGTAACCTTGCTGCGGCGTGGCCGTGCAGCACCAGCCGCCGGGGCCACAGGGGCACTGCGCATGGCTGCGCGGTTGCGGTCGGGTTTTGCGGCGGGTGTTGCTGCCGCAGTTCCAGCCTTGCCAGCGGCGCTGCTGGGGCGGCCACGGCCAGGGGCTGCGGGTTTTGCCGGGGCTGATGTTTTGTTGCGGTTACTGGGGCGTGCCGGTGGGCCGGAACGCCCCGAGTCGCCAGTGCGGCCTGCGCTACTGTTGCGGCCTGCGGGTTTTTTCATGATTTCAGTGTGTCCTTGTGCATTGAGGCCGTATTGTAGGTGAAATCAATGGCTTAGGCTATGTTCTCTGCAAGTCGGGTGGCAACAGTTTGTACAGCACCGGAGTCACAAGGCGACCGATGAAAGTTGAAGAAATGAGGCCACCAATAATCACCCATGCCATCGGTGAATAAAGCCCGCCTCCCTGCAGCGCCAGTGGCAGCAGGCCACCCACAGCAGTGGCACTGGTCAGTAAAATAGGCAGGAAACGGATACGGCCCGCTTCTTCGATGGATTCATCCAGCCCCTTGCCTTCTTCGCGCAACTGGTTGGTAAAGTCCACCAGCAAAATCGAGTTTTTGATTTCAATGCCGATCAGCGCAATGAAGCCAATCATCGCTGTGAAGCTCAGTGAGTTACCGGTGAGGAACAGCATGACCATGCCACCCGTTACACCCAGTGGAATCACGAACAGCACAATCAAGGTGCTTTTGAAACTGCCAAATTCCAGTACCAGAATCGCGAGAATCCCGAACACCGTAATCAGGATTGCAGTGCCAAAACCGGCAAAGCTTTCCTGTCGGCTCTTCACTTCACCTGCCATTTTGTAACGATAACCGGTGGGCAGGCCCATCTCGTCGATCTGCTTGGCAATTTCATTGCTGATTTTCTCGGTGTTGTACCCAGTGCGTGTGTAAGCGGTCAGCAACACGGCGCGTTCGCGGTCGAAGCGGTAAATGCTGTTCAGGTTGTCATCCAGTTCAAGCGTGGTAAGTTGGGTCAGCGGTACAGCCTGACCAGTGCGTGAGATCACATGGAAGTCGTCCAGTGCGCTCAGATTACTCCGCACACCCGCAGGGCCACGCACACTGATTGTGTACGCATCGCCATTGCTTTGGCGAATTTCACCAGCAAACGCGCCTGCAATGGCAAGCCGCACTGCCTGGTCCAGCTCGGCAGAATTCACACCCAGCAAGCCGGCTTTCTCGAAATTCACTTTCAGGCGCAGGTCGCTACGCCCCGTGCGCTGGGGGTTGTCCACGTTTTGTGTGCCAGGATTGGCCAGCATGATACGCTCCACCTGTGCAGACAATTCACGCAGTGTTTCGATCTCGGGGCCTACCAAACGGATGCCAATGGGTGCATCAATGGGGGGGCCATTTTCAAACTCACGCACAATCAGATTGGCACCGGCAATCGTTTTTAATTCATTGCGAATGTTATCCAGCAACTTGGGTGTGTCGTCGTTGTACTCCTTGAGCTGAACGAAAAGCTCACCTACATTCGATTGTTTGTCTTGCTGAAATACGTTGTAATAAATTTGTGGGTTGCCTTCGCCCACGGTGGCCATGACCGCTGTAATTTCTTCAAACTTCGCCAGCTTGTTTTCCACCTGTTTCACCACAGTGTCGGTGGCCGTCAGGCTGGAGCCAGGGGGCAACCCTACCTCAATCACAAACTGCGGTGTATTGGCTTTGGGGAACAGCGACATACCCATGAGTGGCGCCAAACCCAGGCTGGCCACGAAAAGCACCAGCGATGCGGCCACCACGGTTTTCGGGGTTTGCAAGGCACGGTGCAGTAGTGGGGTGTAAATTTTATCAATCAGCCCCATCAGCTTTTGCAGCACAATATTGCCGTGCTCATTTTCGTCTTTTTTCAGCACACGGCTGGCCAAAAACGGAATAATGGTGAGCGCAACAAACAGCGATGCGATCACTGTGAACACCACTGCAACGGGGAGTGATCGAATGAATTTTCCGGCGTTGTCAGGCAGCATCAAGAGGGGCAGGAAGGCGAACAGCAGCGTGGCAGTGCAGCCCAAAACAGCCAGCGAAATTTGCTTGGTGGCCAAGCGTGCTGCATCGACGCGGTTATAACCCATGCGCAGGTAGCGTGAAATGTTTTCGATCACCACAATTGAATCGTCGACCAACAAGCCCAATGCAACCACAAGGCCTGCAATGGAAAGCTGATTCAGCGAAAAGCCTGCATAGTACAAACAGGCCAAACCTGTAAGCAGCGAAAGCGGTACGCTGACCATCACGATGCCTGAGGCCCGCAAACCCAGCGGCAACAGGGTGATCAGCACCAGTGTTACAGCCAGGGCAAAGTCGAAGGTCAGGCGATCAATACGCTTTTCCACGTTTTTGTATTGCTCAAACCCCCGTTCCATTTTGATATTGGGGGGCAAGGTTTTCTCGAACTCGTCCGCGGTTTCCTGCAAGGCTTTTTGGGTTACAAAAATATTGCGTTCATCTTTCTGGTTGGCGGTAACAAACACGGCGCGCTGACCATTGAAGCGGGCCATCACCTCCTGGTTTTCATAGTCCCATTGCACATCGGCCACATCGCCCACGCGAACAAGGCGACCGCCCAAATCACCACCTGTACCCGTGCCTGTAATTACCGTGTTTCTGATTTCTTCAACGCTGCGGTACTGGCCCGAAGTTTGTACATTCAAACGGCGTGCACCTTCTTCAACCGGGCCACCTGGAATGTTCAGCGACTCACCCTGAACAATGCGTGCCACATCGGCGGCTTGGATACCCAGCTCCGCCAGCTTTTTAAAGTTCAGGCTAACGCGTACCTGCTGCTCGGGGTAAGCCCAGCTTTCGCTTTCACGCACCGATGAAATACGCTCGAACGCCTCGGAGAGGTCTTCGGCGTAATTGGCCAGGTCGGCATAGCTTGCTGTTTCCGACACCAGGGAGTATTGAATGATGTTGGTGAAGCCGGGGTTGATTCGTTCAATGTCCAGCTTTTGTATGCCTGCGGGTAGCTGGTCCCGAATGCTGTTGAGTTCACGGTTCACTTCATCGAACTTTTTATCAACATCGACTTCCGCATCAAAACGCACAAACACCACACCGCCACTGTTGCGGGATGTTGAAAGCATTTCTTTCAAGTCGTCCAGGCTGCGCAGGGCATCTTCAATGGGCTTGGCTACCTGTTGTTCCATTTCGCGAGGGTCAGCACCTGGATAAATCACATTGATGCGAAATGCGCTGATGTCGAAATACGGGTCTTCGGTTCTGGGAATGTTTTGATACGCGCTGATGCCAATTGCTGTCAGCAGGAAAAATATCACCAGCGTGAACTGGTAATTCTTGATGGAAAAGTCCGAGAGTTTCATCTGGATTACTCCTGAACTTTCACGGTTTCACCATCTTGCAGGTAGGCTGCACCTGTGCTCACCACGCGAGTGCCTTCGGGCAGGGCGTCGATTAATGCGATCCGGTCTGCTTGAATAAAGGCCACGGCTACAGTTTGACGTTTCACGGTGTTGTCTGCTTGTACGGTGTAAATCCAGGCGGCTTTGTTGTCGCCCTCGACCACGGCCTCTATGGGTACATAGCTGCGCATGCCATTGAAGTTGGCGGGTTCAATGCGGGTACGCCCTTGCATGCCCGATAAAAGGTTGATGTTTTCATGGGCACGTGTGTCTACCTCAACCAGCACGCCGTAGGTGCCTGTGGCGGGGTCTGCTGCCTGGCTTAGTTCAATTACTTTTCCGGGCCACTTCACGCCGGGCAGTGCGTCGAATTGCACCTCGGCCTTGGCACCCAGCTGTATGTGCACGGCTTGCTTGTCAGCCAAACTCGCCTTCATGACAAAGCCGCTGCTTTTGCTACCAAGTAGTAATATCGGCTGGCCTGGCGACACCACTTCACCGGTTTGCGCAAAACGCTTCAACACCACGCCATTGGCTTGAGCCTGTATGTCAGCCGTTTGGCTTGCAAACTGGGCTTGGCTGAGTTGTGCACGTGCAGCTTGTGCAGCAGTTTCCAGGTTGTCGAGTTGTACTTTGGAAATCACTTCCTGATCACGGAGCAATTTGCCACGTTGCAAGTCGCGTTGGGCTTTTTCAAAGCCCGCGCTGGCTTGGCTCACAGCTGCGTTGACATCTTGTTTGTTCAGCGCAGCCAGCCGCTGGCCTTTCTCCACAGTTTCGCCTTCGCGCACATTGATTCGTTCAATCACGCCGCCCACTTTGAAACTCAATCGGGTTTCGTCGCGAAAGGCACCAATTCCAGCCACTTCGATCAAGCTGGCTGCAGGGCCACTTTGTACTGTTTCGGTTTTCACCAATCGGTATTCCACTGCGGGTGCTTCCTCGGGGGTGGCTGGGCCACAGGCTGCCAGAACCAACAAGGAGAGGGTTGAAATTACGAGTGCGGGTTTCATGGTTGAGCTCCTTCCTGTGGGCTTGGCTCGGGAATGTTTCGGTTGTTGTACTGCCAAACAGCATGGTCAATTCGGGCCTGGTACACGGCAGTCACCAAGCCCAAACGTGCGCGTGTTGCACTTTGTTCGGCACTTAAAAATTCAACTTGAGTGGTTTCGCCAGCGTCGCGTTTGCGTTCATTGATTCGCAGGCTTTCCTCGGATGCAGCCTGTTGGGCCATGCGCGCCTGGATGCTGTCTAGCGACACCAGCAAATTTTCCCTGGCTTGCAATTTGGCCAGTTGAAGTTGCCGGTTCACTTGCCGCGCGCGGGCCTCCAGTGCCCGCACCTGTGCCTGGCTGCGTGCTACTTCACTGCTGCGAATTCCGGCGTCTGCCAGAGTCCAGTTCAACACCACCGATGCGCTGGCAAATCCAGTGTTGGGGCCGGTGTTGTAGTCGCGTCCCTGATAGCCGCCTTCGATGGAATAGCCCAGTGTGGGCTTGTAAGTTGCGCGGCTGGCATCCAGTTGGGCGCGTTGGGCGGCCAGGCTGCGTTCAAGCCGGGTGAGGGCTGGCGCTGGAGTGTTGCCCTGCGTTTTCGGGGTGAGCTCATCCAGCAGTGTTTGAATGGCACTGGGGTTCAGCTCCTCTTGCGGCAGTTCTACTGCGCTGTCGTTTGGGGCATAGCGCAGCAGGTTGAAATACTCTTTGGCCAGCAAGGCCTGCGTTTGGGCTTGGCGCAAGGCCACCTGAATTTCAAGTGTTTCCGCTTCGGCACGTTTCGGTGCATCCAGGGTGGTTTCCCCGGCCTTGTACAGCACTGTGTTGATTCGTTCGTTTTCTTTCAGCGTTCGCAAGCTGGCCTCAAGAATGGTAATTCTGGCCTTGGCCTGTGCGTATTGCCAGTAGGCGGTGTGCAGGTCGCGAACCAGCTCCTCTTTCACTTGCAGCTGTGCGGCCTCTTGTGCACCCACTGCTTGGGTTTGTGCTTGCAGTTGCTGGTCCAGAACAGGTTCGTAAATTGGGCCGCGCACAATTAGCCGGGTGTCTTGTTCAGTGGGACGCAGCAGCGGGATTGACTGGTTCTCCACTGTGGGAAAGCGTGGCGGTTGACCTGCGGCAACGGCCTGTGCATTCAATGTTGCGTACACGGGGTTGAGTAAATCGCCTGCCGGGAAATCGATGGTGCGACCACCTTCGGCCACACTTGCGCGCGCCTGCAATGCAAGGCTGGGATAAAAGCGCGCACGCAAATTTTCAAGTCGCTGACGTTCAGCCTCCACTTCAAAGCTGGCCTGCGCCAAAGCGGGGTTATTGGACATGGCTTGGCTCAAGTAGTCGTCAAGCGGGGTGCCCGCTTGACTGGGCTGTTGAACTTGAAAAGCCATCAACAGCAATGCAGCCATTAGACGCCTGTCAAATAAAAGGTAAAAAAAAGCGCCCCTGTTGCGGGCGCCTGTGCGACTTTGCTTGATCATTTTTTGCCTCCGCCATTGCGGTTGATCAGGGATTGCATGACCAGCTCTACAGCCTGGTTCATGAAAGATTCTTTGCTGATGCCCATGGTGGCCATGAAGTTGGCCTTGGTTTGCGCCAGCTGAATGGTGCCGTGTGTGAAGCCCCACAAGGTGATCGAAATTTGCATCAGATTGTTCAGGTCGTCTCGCAATGTTTTATCTGCCATGCCTTTGGCGAGAGCCAACACGGTTTGTTCGTGAACTTGTTGCCCGGCCTGAATCATTTCCTGTGTTGCTGAGCAGGGATCGTCCAGTGCAATTTCATGGTGAGAGGCTTCAAACCTCGACATGGCGGCGAAATGCGTTGGGTACTCCTCTGAAAACTGCATGTAAGCCTGGCCAATCGCCCGAATTTGGTTATCACCAGTGGCATGCTGGTTTCGTGCGGCTTCAAACATTTCGCGCAGTATTCGCAAACCCCGCAGGCAAATTGCCAAATGCAGGGCTGCCTTGTCTTTGAAATACACATACACCAGTGCACGCGAAACCCTCGCTTTGCGTGCTACTTGATCCATAGTGGCTGCGTCAAAGCCTTTTTCAGAAAAAACAAGTTCAGCTGCGTCGAGAATTTCTTCCCGACGGCGTTCCTTTTCTTCTTCGCGACGTTCGATCACATAGTTCATGAAATGGATCTTAGTTGAACGATTGACATAGTGTCAATGGTTTTTTCTTTCCACAGATTGAAACACCGATTTGAATCGATTTACCGAGTTTATTTCCGGCACGGATGGGTGGCTTCGTCAATTAAAGTTAAATCATGGTGAATTGTTTCTGTGAGAAGCGCGGTGGTTAAAAAACTGGAAGGCCTGGAACGGCAAGTGGTGTTTGTAATTGATGATCATCCAATCGTCAGTTTCGGCTTGGTCGAAATGGTGAAGGATGTGGCACCCCATGCCCGCATTCGCCAGTTTTCTACCTTGAAGGAAGCTGCACGGCATGCTGTGGAAGAGTTTCCCGCATTGATCATCACAGACTTTCATTTGCGCGATGTCCAAGCCGAGACTTTTATTGGTCTGTTTGAAACGCTGTTCCCTGAAATTCCGGTGCTGATTACTGCAAACGACGAGAAAGTGATGGGGCAGTTAAAGCGTCATCAGCTTGAACGGTTTATTGCATTTTCAAAATTCACACCCTTTGCAAAAATGATCGACCTGATTCGAGTGGGCTTGAGCCAAGCCAATATTGAATTGCTGCAAATGCCGACTTTGTCAAAAGCGCTCACCCACAAACAGGTTGAGGTGCTTGAATTGATTGGGGCCGGGCATAGCAACAAGGAAATTGCCGTGCTGCTGAAGATCAGTGTGGAAACTGTGAAGGGGCATGTGAAAGACATTCTGGAACGCCTGAAAGCCAAGAACCGGATGGAGGCTTCGATCATTTACCGCCACACCCAGATTCAAAAACACAGCATGCCAGAACCGAGCTTGCACAATAATTAGTCAGGCCATCTAATTCCTCATGTTTTGAATAGCTTGGACTACTTGTCCACATGCTATCCCCTAGGTTGTGCCCACTTTTTGGGGATATCCACAGAAATCCAGAGTGCTCTATCTCAGGCGATTCGGTAAACTGCTTACACGCAGTCCAACGTCGTCCTTCGATAGGAGAATAAGAGATGAGCAGCTCGCCAGAATTAGAAGAGTTCATGAATGGACTGATTCGCAGAAATCCCGGCGAACCAGAGTTTCACCAGGCAGTGCATGAAGTTGCACAACACATCATTCCTTTTGTTGCAAAAAATCCGAAGTACGAGGCTGCTCAAATTTTGCAGCGACTGACCGAGCCCGATCGAATTGTCAGTTTCCGGGTGTGTTGGGAAGACGATCAGGGCAATGTGCGCACGCAACGTGGCTACCGGGTTCAACACAGCAATGCGATTGGCCCTTACAAAGGGGGTATTCGGTTTCACGACAACGTGACCCAAAGCATTTTGAAATTCCTCGCTTTTGAACAAACTTTCAAGAACAGCCTGACTGGTTTGCCCATGGGTGGCGGCAAGGGTGGCTCAGACTTCAATCCCAAAGGCAAAAGCGATCGCGAGATCATGCGTTTTTGCCAGGCCTTCATGACCGAACTTTCCCGCCACATTGGTCCCTTCACCGATGTGCCAGCCGGCGACATTGGTGTTGGGGGGCGGGAGATTTCTTACATGTTTGGCCAATACAAAAGAATCCGTAATGAATTCACTGGTGTGCTCACCGGCAAGGGCTTGGCCTTTGGCGGCAGTGAAATTCGAGTAGAGGCAACAGGCTACGGTGTGGTCTATTTCATGGAAGACATGTTGAGCCACAAAGGTTTGAAGTTTGAGGGCAAGGTGTGTTCAGTCAGTGGCTCTGGTAATGTGGCGCAATATGCAGTCGAGAAAATTCTGGCGCTGGGCGGCAAAGTGATCACCATGTCCGATTCATCCGGAACGCTTCACGACAAAGACGGCATTACGATGGAGAAGCTGGCGCACATCAAAGAACTGAAAGAAGTGAAACGGGCCCGCATCAGCGAGTACCTGAACCAGTACCCGAATGCAGAGTTTGTTGCTGACAAACGCCCGTGGCACATACCCTGCGATCTTGCTTTTCCGTGTGCGACGCAAAATGAAATCAATGCCGAAGAAGCTGCCATGTTGATCAAGAATGGTTGCATGGGCGTGTCTGAAGGTGCGAACATGCCTTCTGAAAAAGGGGCAATCGATGCGTTCCAGAAGGCGCGTATTTTGTTTGCGCCATCCAAGGCCGCCAATGCCGGGGGTGTTGCAGTATCAGGTTTGGAGATGACCCAGAACAGCATGCGCTTGTCCTGGTCACGCGATGAACTGAATCAGCGCCTGCGAACCATCATGAGCGATATTCACAAGCGATGCGTGAAGTATGGCGCGGAAGAAGACGGTCACATTGATTATCTCAAGGGTGCCAATGTGGGTGGCTTTGTGAAGGTGGCGGATGCCATGCTGGCTTACGGCGTCATTTAAAAGCCCAGTGGTTGGCGCTGAAAAGGGGTTGCCAATTGACTGGCGGCCCCTTTTCTTTTGGTAGCATGGCTAATCATTTTCTTGAAAAGAAGCCGACACCATGAACGTTCTGATTGTGCATGCACACCCCGAGCCCCAATCATTCTGCACTGCAATGATGAAGCGCATGCAAAACCGTTTTGAAGAGCAGGGCCACACGGTGACCGTGTCAGATTTATACGCCAAGCAATTCAACCCAGTGGCCAGTGCCACTGATTTCGCTGAACGCAGCAATCCGGATTACCTGGTATACGCCCTTGAACAACGGCATGCCCAGAAAAACAATACCTTGCCAGCCGACATTGCCTCCGAACTAGAGTTGCTGAAGCAATGCGACTTGCTAGTGCTGAATTTTCCGTTGTACTGGTTTTCCTTGCCTGCAATTTTGAAGGGCTGGATTGACCGGGTATTTTTGTCGGGCGTGGTTTATGGCGGCCGGAATTTTTACGACCGTGGTTTGATGAAGGGCAAACAGGCCTGGCTTACTTTCACACTGGGTGGGCGTGAACACATGTTTGGCGATGACGCCATTCACGGTGATTTGAATACCATGTTGCGCCCTGTGTTGCGCGGCAGTTTGGGCTATGCCGGCTTTGATGTGCTGGAACCTTTTGCCGCCTACCATGTGCCTTACATCACACAAGAAGCCCGTGTTGAAATGCTTGAGCAGCTCGATGTTGCAGTGAACACACTGGCTTCACGCCAGCGGGTTTCATATCCCAGTCTGGACAATTTCGATCCGCAAATGAATCCACTCGGAAAATAAAAAACCCGCAGTGCTCTCGCACAACGGGTTTCAATCAAGTCTACAGAAGACCTTTCATACGAAAGGTCGTGTAGCGGTCTTATTATTTTTGCTATTTCTGGATTACTTCATGCCCAGTTGCTTTTTGATCTTGGCGATCACGTCAGTTTGAACTGACTTGACCATGCCCTTGACTTGTTTTTCAAGGTCCTTGATCTGCTTCTGAACATCGCTCAACAATTTCTTGCGATCAGTTGCGCTGAACACTGACTTGGCTGCTGCGGCCTTGGCCTTGGCGGCTGGCTTTGCTTTGGCCACAGTTTTCTTTGCTTTGGCTGCAGCATTCGCTACGCTGGCAGTGGCAGCCTTGGCGCGTGATGTTGCTGGCTTTTTCGCTGCAGGTTTTGCAGCAGCTGGTTTCTTGGCGGCAGCTGGCTTTTTGGCGGCAGCTGGTTTTTTGGCAGCAGCTGGTTTAGCAGTGGCAGGCTTTTTTGCAGCAGCTGGTTTGGCGGCTGGTTTTTTTGCAGCGGCTGGTTTAGCAGCAGCTGGTTTTTTCGCGGCAGCGGGTTTTGCTGCTGCTGGTTTTTTCGCTGCTGCTGGTTTTGCAGCGGCTGGTTTTTTAGCAGCGGGTTTTCTTGCTGCTGGTTTTTTTGGAGCTGGGGTTGCTTTGCTTGCCTCGGCTTCGACTGGCTTTTGATCTGTTGTAACCATGTTGTGTAACCTTCCTTAAACGGTGTGGTGAGTTATGTGTACATCAAATTTTATTAACTGAAAAGCTTTTTTCATCAATACATGATCAACAACCCGTTTGTGTGTAAATTTCAATAAATTTTGTCGTTTTTTTTTCGCACCACTCGCGTGCAAATTTTCAAAAACTTTTTGAATTTTATTGGCATTGCTCTTGCTAGTTTGATGTTGATTCAACTTCAGGTGCACTGCCGTGTTCAAGCATCTTTCCAAACTTTCTCATCATGCTGCCTGGCGAAGGCAACTCGAATTGTTGCTCGACTCCACGGGTGAAGGCATCTATGGAATCGACCTGAAAGGGCGTTGTGTTTTCATCAACAAGGCAGGCGCGGAAATGTTGGGTTACTCGGCCGATGAAGTGCTTGGCAGGAACATGCATTACCTGATGCACCACTCTTATGCGAACAACGATTTGATGCCGGTGTGTCAGTGCCAAATCTTTCGCGCCTTTCAGGAAAACAAGGGTTGCCGTGTTGACAATGAAGTGTTGTGGCGCAGGGATGGCAGCTGCTTTCATGCTGAGTACGCGTCTTACCCGATTTTCGAAGAACAAGCAGTGGTGGGCGCTGTGGTCACATTCACAGACATCACCGAGCGGGTTGAAGCGCAAAATATTCGTGCTGCTGCGCAGGTTGAACTGGAGCGCAGGGTGGCCGAACGCACCGCGCAATTACAGAAAGCGCACGACCGAATGCGCAGGCTTTCTGCACACCTGACCACCGTTCGTGAAGAAGAGCGCACCCGAATAGCGCGTGAGATGCACGACGACCTGGGTGCAAAGTTGACTGCGTTCGATCTGGAGTTGAAAGCGCTTTCCTACCGCTGTGCGAACGATGAAAAACTGACCCTGAGAATTGAGAGCATGCTGGACCTGGCACAGGGTGCCATGGAGAGTTTGCGGCGAATACTTTCTGATCTTCGTCCGGGTGTGCTGGATCATCTTGGGCTTTGGGCGGCAGTGGAGCATTTGCTGGGTGAGTTTTCCCAACGCACCAATGTGGTGAGTTCACTCGACATTGCCCCGGCACTGGAACATGTTCGTCTGAGCAAAGCCACCGAGACTGCCTTGTACCGAATTTTGCAAGAAGCGCTGAACAATGTCAGCAAGCACTCGGGTGCCAACAAGGTAGAGGTGCGAGTGCACACTGAAGGGCGGGCGGTGGTATTTCAGGTGAAAGACAACGGCCGTGGCATGGCAGTGCGCACTTTCAATGCCGGGTTCGGGTTAATGGGTATCGAAGAACGGGCTTGGGATATTGGCGCACGTTGCTCGATCGATTCAATTTTGGGGCAGGGCGTGTGCATCAAGCTGCGCCTGCCCGAGGTACTCGCCTTATGAAGATTTTGATTGTGGACGACCACATGATTATTCGGCGTGGCCTGGTTCAAATTCTGGATGAGTTTGATGGGCAGTACCAAAGCGAGCAGGCGGCTGACGGTGTAGAGGCTATGCAGAAACTTCGCAAGGGCAGCTTTGATGCCGTGTTGCTCGACGTTGCACTGGGCGAACGCGATGGTTTCGATGTACTGAAAAGCGTGCGCAGTGAATTTCCGAAACTGGGCGTGGTGATGTTGTCGGTGTACCCCGAAGCGCAGTTTGCTTTGCGTGCCATTCGCAGTGGTGCCAATGCGTACCTGAACAAAGGTTGCTCGCCCCAGGAGTTGACACAGGCTCTTCAAATGGCCTGCGCCGGGCAAGTGTACCTAACCCCTGCTACAGCCAACCTGATGGCCAACGATTTGCGCAAGCCAGCTGACAGGCCGCCCCACGAGCGACTGTCCAATCGTGAAATGCAGGTACTGCGTTTGATGGCGCAGGGCGAGACAGTTCAACACATTGCACAGGCCTTGTGCCTGTCGGGCAACACGGTTTCAACTTACCGCGCCCGTGTGTTTGAAAAACTGGAACTGAAGAATTTGGTGGACCTGGTGAACTACACCAAGCTGCATGGCTTGTAATTTTCTTGTAGGGCCAGCACTACAACACAATCACAAATGGCGTGATACCCAGCCTTCAACCCCCGCGGCACACTGAAAGCCTGTTAATGCAGTGTTGCCGGAGAAGCGCCAATGGCCAGAATGCAAGGGTTCAGACTGGGTGTGTATGTGTTCAAGGAAGCCGAGGTGGTGGACTACTCAGCGCCCTATGGCGTGTTCTCGGTGGCCAAGCGTTTCGACCCTGAACTGGAAGTGTTCCTGATTGCCGAGAGCATGCGGCCGGTACAAACGCAGGCTGGTTTCACCGTGTTGCCCAACTATTCGTTTTCTGACACACCTGCAATGGATGCGTTTCTGATTCCGGGTGGTTTTGGTACCCGGCAGGAAATGAACAATGGCAACTTGCACCGCTACGTTCGGACGCTGCCCAACACTTGTTTGCTAACCAGCGTGTGCACGGGCTCGTGGATTTACGCTCGAATGGGTTTGCTCGATGGCTTGGCTGCCACCAACCGCAAAGAACCCGATCGCCTGGAAGCTTCGCACCTTGGAAAAACCCCAATCGACCGCCTGGCGGAAATAGCACCAGCCTGCCAGGTAAGCCGTGCAAGGGTGGTGGATGCCGGCCGGATCGTAACAGGTGGCGGCATCGCAAGCGGCATGGAAGTGGGTTTTCACCTGCTGCGCCGCGCCGGTTACGACGAAGAATTCATTGCTGAGGTGGCCCGTGTGATGGAGTACACCAAGGCCTACCAGCAATACCAACACGACATTGATTATTTTCGCCCCGCATTGAACCGCGCCACAGCCTGATTGTTGCAACACTGCATAGGAGTTCACCATGTCTTTTTTCAAGAACCCGTTTGATCCCAATACCCGCTTGGGCATGCGCTGCGCCTGCGGCCAACACAATAGCCAGGCTGAACACGACCAACAATTGGCCGTGCAACAAATGGAAGAGCGTGCTGTTGAAAACGCGGTCATGCATGCACTGTTTCCCAACGACCAGTTACGCCGCAATTTCCTGCGCGCTGTGGGCAGTGGCACCGCCATGGCAGCCATCGGCAGTTTGTTTCCTTTGGCTGCGGCCAAAGAAGCATTTGCACAAAGCAATGGCCCTTTGGAAAAGCAAAAGCTGAAGGTTGGCTTCATTCCAATTACTTGTGCAACACCCATCATCATGGCGCAGCCATTGGGTTTTTATGCCAAGCAAGGTCTGGATGTTGAAGTGGTGAAAACAGCTGGTTGGGCGGTGGTGCGCGACAAGTCGCTGGCCAAAGAATACGATGCAGCGCACATGTTGTCGCCCATGCCTTTGGCCATCTCTATGGGTGTAGGCTCGAACGCCATTCCATGGACCATGCCCGCAGTTGAAAACATCAATGGTCAGGCCATTACCTTGGCCATGAAGCACAAAGACAAACGCAATCCGAAAGACTGGAAAGGCTTCAAGTTCGCAGTGCCGTTTGACTACTCCATGCACAACTACCTGTTGCGCTACTACCTTGCCGAGGCTGGCCTTGATCCCGATCGCGATGTACAAATTCGTTCAGTGCCACCTCCCGAAATGGTGGCCAATATGCGCGCAGACAACATTGATGGTTTCCTGGCGCCCGACCCAGTGAACCAGCGTGCAGTGTACGACGGCGTGGGCTTTATTCACATTCTGTCGAAAGAGATTTGGTCGGGCCACCCTTGCTGCGCATTTGCGGCCAGCAAAGAATTCGTGACTCAAAACCCCAACAGCTACAAAGCCCTGTTGAAGGCGGTGCTGGATGCCACGGCCTACGCCCGCAAAGCCGAGAACCGCAAGGAAATTGCAGCAGCCATTGCCCCCACCAATTATTTGAACCAGCCGCTAACAGTGGTTGAACAGGTGTTGACCGGCACCTATGCCGATGGCTTGGGTGGTATCAAGAAGGACCCGCAGCGCATCGACTTCGATCCATTCCCTTACCAAAGTTTTGCGATCTGGATTTTGACCCAGATGAAACGCTGGGGACAAATCAAGGGCGATGTGGACTACAACAAAATTGCCAAGGATGTATTTTTGGCCACCGATGCAACCCGCTTGATGAAAGAAGTGGGCATGCAGCCACCGTCATCGCTCGACAAAAAATTCAGTGTGATGGGCAAGCCCTTCGATCCCAAGAAGCCAGAGGAATACCTCAACAGCTTCGCAATTTCCAGAACCAAGGGTTAAGCGGCATGAAAGACTTCAGGAAGCAAAAGTGGGCCCCATGGGCTTTGTCGGGTTTGATCCTGGTGGTGTTGATTGCCATTTGGACCATTGCCACCTTGCCCGAGCAAGCCGAGGTGAATGTAGATCCTGAATATGCAGCACTGGTGGGTCAGGCTGCATCCACAGGCAGCAAAACCCCATTGCCCACCCCGGGCGATGTGGGTGAAAAGTTGTGGGGGCACATCAGTGATCCGTTTTACGACCGTGGCACCAATGACAAAGGCATCGGCATTCAATTGGGCTATTCCATTTTTCGCGTGCTGGTGGGTTTTGGTTTGGCCGCTTTGGTGGCGATTCCACTGGGCTTTGTGATTGGCATGTCGCCCTTGTTGTACAAGGCGCTTGATCCCTTCATTCAAATTTTGAAGCCGGTATCGCCTTTGGCCTGGATGCCGCTGGCCTTGTACACGATTCAAGACAGCGACACCTCAGCCATCTTCGTGATTTTCATTTGCTCCATATGGCCCATGTTGGTGAACACCGCATTTGGCGTGGCAGGGGTTCGGCGCGACTGGTTGAACGTGGCCAAAACGCTGGAGGTGAGTTCGCTACGCACAGCATTTCAGGTGATTTTGCCGGCAGCGGCGCCCACCATCATGACGGGCATGCGTATTTCCGTTGGCATTGCCTGGTTGGTGATTGTGGCGGCTGAAATGCTGGTGGGCGGTACAGGCATTGGTTACTTCGTGTGGAACGAATGGAACAACCTGTCGATTGCCAACATCATCAGCGCAATTTTGTTCATCGGCTTGATCGGCATGTTGCTCGATACGCTGCTGGCTCGCATGGCCAAGCTGGTCAGCTACAAGGAGTAAACAACCATGACGACTGAACACAAGATATTCAGCAAAGACCTGATACCCAATGAAAAAGCCGTTGCCTTCTTGCAAGTGGAAGGTTTGGTGAAAAGCTATGCGCCTGCCGATACTTCGGTTCCACCTGTGTTTGAGGCGGTGAACTTCGACATTCAGAAAGGCGAGTTTGTTTGCATCATCGGCCATTCGGGTTGCGGCAAAAGCACCATTCTGAACATTCTGGCCGGGCTGGATGAAGCCACGCAAGGCTATGTGATCATGAATGGCAAGGAAGTGGTGGGCCCTTCGCTGGACCGTGGTGTGGTGTTTCAAAGCCACGCGCTAATGCCCTGGATGACAGCGTTGAAAAACGTGGAGTTTGGTGTGCGTTCACGTTGGCCTGAAAAGTCGCCCGAGGAAATCAGTGAACACGCCATGAAGTATCTGGACATGGTGGGTTTGAGCAAAGCCGCCAACAAAAAGCCGCATGAACTTTCTGGCGGCATGAAACAGCGAGTGGGCATTGCCCGTGCGTTTGCCATTCAACCGCAAATGCTGTTACTGGACGAGCCCTTTGGCGCGCTGGATGCGCTGACCCGAGGCACGATTCAAGACGAGTTGCTGCAAATTGTGAAGGCCACCGGGCAAACCGTGTTCATGATTACGCACGATGTGGATGAGGCTATTTTACTGGCCGACAAAGTGATGCTGATGAGCCACGGCCCGCGCGCGCGCATTGCTGAAATTGTTGAAAACACCATGCCGCGTGAACGCACTCGAAGCACCGTGCATCATGATCCGCAGTACTACGCCATTCGCAACCACCTGGTTGATTTTCTGGTGAACCGTGCAGCACCTGCACCCAGTACAGAGCCAGACAGCAACAAGCTGAATGCTGAACTACACAAACAACCCACGGTGGTTCGCCCAGGCCTGAAGGCCTTGAGCAACACGAAAATTAGCACCGAGACAACACCCCCTCTAAATTTGATTCAAAGGAGTGCACCATGAAACGAACCGACGTAACCGAGATGATTGTATTGGCCAAGCGCAAGAAAAAATGCACTTGGGACGACTGCGCCAAAGTACTGGGCCAGTCCAAGGAATGGAGCACAGCGGCATTGCTGGGCCAGATGACCTTGACCGAAGAACAAGCCAAGAAAATTGGTGAGTATTTGGCCTTGCCACCCGAGGCGGTTGATTGCCTGCAAGTAGTTCCCTACAAGGGATCGCTGCCCACCGCTGTGCCTACCGACCCCTTGATTTATCGCTTTTATGAATTGATCAGTGTGTACGGCACAACGTTCAAGGAACTCATTCATGAAGAGTTTGGTGACGGCATCATGAGTGCCATCGACTTCAAAATGGATTTGCAGCGTGAGCCCAACCCCATGGGTGACCGCGTCAGCATCAATATGAGCGGCAAATTCCTGCCCTACAAAACCTATTGATTTCAAGGCTGAATTTACGGCTGGCTGAACACCCCGGGTTAGAATAAGCGCTTGTCTTAATTCTTACCTGGGGTAATGCCGTGACTGATTCAACCAACAACGCCGCCGCTGGCGACGAACTCGTACTGCCATCTGGCGTGAAGCTGACTTTCAAAAAGCGCGGCACCGGTACACAAAAGCCAACACCGAATTCAATCGTGGAAGTGCACTATGAAGGCACCTTTCTGGATGGTCGTGTGTTCGATAGTTCAATTAAGCGCAACGAGAAAATCTCTTTCCCGCTGAACCGCGTGATTCCAGCCTGGACCCAGGCTTTGTGCGAAATGGTGGTGGGTGATCGGGCAATCGTGTTCTGCCCATCCGACACCGCATATGGCGCGCGTGGTGCAGGTCCAATTCCGGGTAATACCGATTTGGTGTTTGATGTGGAGTTGTTCGACATCCGCTGAGGTTTTCTGCTCACTCGGCGTGGGTTACTTGTGTTGCACTGGACTAGTGGGCTTGGGAGCTAAACTTGAAGGGTCACCGCTGCCCGAAAACTTGGCATTTCGGCTTGTCAGCTTGAGCCTGCACTAAGCCAAGCCCTCCAAAAGTAACGGTCGGGTCTTGGCTTTCGCGCCATGGCGCGATCGTTGGTCTCGGCGCGCCAAGCCGGCAAGTTTTCTGACTGGTCATCGTGCGACCCATTGCAAGTTCAGCTCCCAGCCACTCCCGTGCGGCGCTTCTTTGTCACCAAGCGACTCACCGCGGTGTTCAATGGTCAATCGGCACTGGCGAATTTCCCTCACCGGGCAACTCACGACCGTGTTCACCGCCCAATTGGCGGCGGTGTTCCGATCGCCTCGCCTTCAAGAAAACCTGCCCTTGCGTGCTGAGCAGGGCCGGTGTCGCCCAGAATGGAGCGACAGAGAACGGACCCGACCCGCAGTTTAGGAGGGTCGTTCTCAGGCATCGCAAGGCTCAGCAAGGGAGAAACAGGTTTTCTGGCGAGAGATCGGAACCCAAGCCGATTGGGCCGTTAACTGGCAGGCGAGAGATCGGAACCCAAGCCGAGTGGGCGATTAATAACCGCCAAGAGATAGGAACCCGAGCCGATCGGGCAGTTAACCGGCAGACGAGAGATCGGAACTCAAGTCAGTTGGGTTCAAGCCGCCTTGCGCAGCTGAAATTGCCGAGTTCCCCACTGAATGAGGAACGGTACCAAAGCCAGTGCGGCCAGAGAAATAACCACTTCCAGTGAAATTAATTCTTCCAGCCGGTTCACCTTGGCCAGCTCATTGCCCGCATTCACATACAGCATGGTGCCGGGCAGCATGCCCAGAAAACTGGTCCATAGAAATGTCCACGGCTTTACTCGGGTCAAGCCAGCCAGCAAATTGAATGCAACAAAAGGAATGATGGGTGCCAGGCGAAGACTGAGCAGGTAGGCTACTTCGTTTTTTTCGATCCCCTTGTTGATCTCGTTCAGCTTGTTGGAAAACCGGCTTTCAACTGAGGATCGAAAGAAGTGCCGCGCAAACAGCATGGTGAACAAGGCACCCAAAGCTGAGGCAGCGGTTGACACCACCATGCACAGGCCAAAGCCCATGCAACCCCCACCCACCAACATCAATACGCCTGCACCCGGCAGGCACAGTGCTGTGAGCAGCACAAACACAGCGAAGTAAATCAAGGTGACCAGCGTTGGGTTGTCCATAAAGTGCATGGCCAATTCGCGCTGCGCAGCCAGCATGTCCTGCAGCGACACATCCGCACTCAGCCACACCAAAAGCAACACGGCCGCAAGCAGCAGCAGTGTTGTTTTCTTCCAGTGTTGTTGAACAGCCTGTGGCATTTGGTACTTCCTCAACCCTTCAATACAATCGGCTCAATGGCTTCGCCTTGCGGCAGTATGCGGCCAATAATGGCGGTGTGTTCATAGCCCAGTTTCTTCAATGCAGCCACACAGGCCTCGGCTTGCTCGCCAGGCACTGTGGCCAGCAAACCACCTGCGGTTTGCGGATCGAAAATCAGTGGGTAGCGCGGGTCATCCACATACTCAGCCTGATTTCGAATGGCTCGGCGCAAGCGCACGTTCGCGGGTTGCAGAGAGCTCACAATTCCTGCGCTGACCATGTCAAGCGCACCGTCCAGCAGGGGCAAGGCGCTTAAATCAAGTTCGGCATCCACCTCGGAAGGGCGGGTCATTTCCACCAAGTGGCCCAACAGCCCGAAACCGGTCAGGTCAGTGCAGGCCTTTGATCCATATTCACGCAGGCATTGTGCGCCCAATCGGTTGCTTTTCACCATCGATTCCAGCGCAGCATCAATCCAGCGGCCTTTGGTTTTCAACTGCGGCAGGGCGGCGAACAGGGTGCCGGTGCCAATTGGTTTGGTCAGCAAAATTGCATCGCCAGGGCGCATGCCACCCTTGATCATCACGCCGTCCAGGTTTTCATCCACCAAACCATTGATGGCAAAACCCAAAGCCAACTCGCGGCCTTCTCCGGTGTGGCCACCCACCAATGCGCAGCCTGCTTCATTCAGTACTTCCACTGCACCGCTCATCATTTGAAACAGCAGTTCCTCTACTTTCGATTCAAGCCCCGGCGGCACAGTGACCACGGCCGTGGCTGATTGCGCCTCGCCGCCCATTGCAAACACATCGCCCAGAGCGTGGTTGGCAGCAACCTTCCCGAATATATAGGGGTCGTCCACAAAGGCCCGGAAGAAGTCGACTGTGTGCACCATGGCTTTGCCGGGTGGCACTTTCACGATCGCCGCATCGTCAGGGGCGTGCAGCCCCACCAATACATCTTCGCGATCCACCGGTTTTAGGTTACCGAGTGCGCGAGATAAAACTGTGGAGCCAACCTTGGCACCGCAGCCGCCACAGCGCATGGCAATCGCAGAAATGGCCTGCAGGCTTTCTTCCTGCGTCAGTGCCAAATTCGGTGTACTGTTGCCAGCAGTTGGTTTTGCGTTGGGGTCCATGTCTGGAAAGTCACTGAATTTCGCCATGAAGCGACGGTCAATCCAGTCCTTCCACTGCCACACCCAAGCGCCTGCAAAGCCCAGTGAACCTTTGGAGGCCACTGCGTATTTGTCGCCTGTGCTGATCAAAGCCAGCCAGGTTTTCTGGGGGCGGTATTCCAGCAGGTCGGCACCCTGTACAAACAGGTGCAAATTCTTGGTCAGGGGTTTGCCCATGCGCACAGCGAATACACCGGCTTTTTCAAGCGGTGTACTGGTCAAGTTCGCAATGTCGCCTGCTGCAAAAATTTTGGCGTCACGTGTGGTTTGCAGGGTGGGGCCCACATTGATGAAGCCGCGTGAATCGAGTTCAAGGTCGGTGTTCTTTAGCCAGGCCGCGCCACCAGCCTGCGTCACCCACATAATTTCGTCGGCATGCAGGCGCTCGCCCTGCCTGGTTTGCAGGGTGTGGCCATCCAGTTGCACCACTTCCGCGTCGCGGTGAAGCACCACACCACGTTCATTCAATACTTTCTCGAACCTAGCACGCACGCCGGGGTTGTGGGTGGGCAACACATCCGCATCGGCGGTGAACAAGTGAAATTCAAGCTCATCCGGGTTGCGGCCCATGGTGCTCAGTTCATTGCGCAAGCGGAATTGCATGGCCAACGCCAGTTCAACGCCACCAGCACCGCCACCCACCACGGCGATGGTGGTTTTGCCGGCATGGGTTTTTACTCGGTCCAGCAAGTTAACCCAGCGCTGATTGAATCGAGCAATCGGTTTCACGGGCACTGCATTTTCCAACGCGCCGGGCACCAATTGCACCTGCGGTGTGCTGCCAATGTTGATGGACAGCGCATCGTAAGCCACTGGCGGGCGATTCTTGCAAATTACTTTTTGATTGGCTCGGTCAATGCCCACCACTTCGTCTTTGAACAGGCGTGCACCTGCAAAGGCGCACAGGCGGCCCAAGTCAATGTGCACATCGTCATAGCTGTAGTGGCCCGCAATGTAGCCGGGCAGCATGCCGGAATAGGGGGTGTGGATATCGGTACAAATCAGGGTAAGGCGCACGCCGGGCCAAGGCTTCATGCCAAACATGCGCAGCACACCCACATGGCTGTGGCCGCCGCCTACCAGCACAATGTCACGAAGGATGGGTTGGTCAGATGTTTGCATGCTGTACTTCTTGTGGGTTGGCTTCGTTGTTGTTTTGAACTGCTCGTTGTACGAGTGCAATTAACCGGTTTTGTTCGTTTTCCGGGGCAAATAATTTGGCCCGCTCGGCGCATTGGCTTTTCAATTTGGTGTACATACTGGATTTACCCGGTGGCAAGGGTTTCGGATTCACAATGTCCTCTTGCAACTGGGTTAGCACATTGGCCAGTGCATGCGAGTTGCCCAAAGGGAAATAACCCGGGTAGGCAGCACCCAGCATGCCGATATTCCCATCAATATAACTGGCCACCACAGGGGTGCCGCTGCACACGGCCTCCATGATCACATGTGCTCCCCCCTCCATTTTGCTGGCGTGAACCAGTACATGGGCGCGTTGAATGCGTGCTCGGGTTGCACCGTGGGGCTGATTGCCCAGCCAGCGGTAATTGGGGCAGGCCTGCATGGTTTCTTCAGCAGCCTGGGCCAATTCAGGGTCTAAGGGCCCACCAATGTGGTCGATGTAAATATCAGGGTAGCCCCGCAGCAGCACTGCTGCTTCCATCAGGGTTTGCGGCATTTTTTCATCGCGCAAATGCCCCACCATCACCACCTTCAATCGGCGTTTGGGTTTGGGCAAGGTTTTGCGTGAGGTGGTTGATTGAAAAATCACCGATGTTTTTTCTTGCAGGTCCTCGCTAAGTTTCTCGGTGCCTTTTTCTTGCAGCACGATCAAATGCCGCGCCAACTCCAGCGATTTTTGCGCAGTTTCATCGGTTTCGATGTCGCGGTACAGGTCGGTGCCGGTCAGCGCCACTATCAGCCCAGGGCTTCCGTTTGCATCGGTATCACGGCTGTGTGCCCAGGCGGCGATTGAATCGGCAGAGCGCCGTGCATGCAGCGCGATCATTGCAACGTCGCGTTGTGTGGCTGGCGTGTTTTCCCAATGCTTCACAATGCGCACATTAAAATGCCCGGATAAAAACAATTGCCAGCGGCGGGCGGTTTGCCAGTTGCCGTTATTTGAATCGGCAAGAGCGGGGCTTACGATGACGACGGACGGTTTAATCAAGACAACAGCCACTTCATTGGATAGGGGTGAATTGGGGGGCGAACCACCCAAGGTGGTACACTGCGACCCTGAAGAAGTTTACACGATCCAACCCGCCATTCACCGCGAGAACCCGCATGCACTCAGCCCAAGAAAACCCTGTAATCCAATGGACCAAAGGCGATGAAACCTTTAGTGCGCGCTGGCAGTCGGAGCGCAATTTGGCGGTGCCGGGCAAAGTGATGTTGGCCGACGACACACTGACTGCCGACATGGCTTATCGCCTGGCCTGTGAGGGCAATGTGTTTTTGTGGCAAAGCGATTTTCAGAATGCCCGCCAACTGATGCAGGCCTTGGTGCGACGGGTGGACAAAAACGCGGAACACAAAAAAAGCAAAGCTGCCAAGTCTGGTAAGGACAATGTGGAGTACCCCCAGAAATTTCACCTGTACCGTCAGGCGCAAGCCCAACGCGCGCGAATTCTGGGTTCCATCCTGATCCCGTTCAACGCCGATTACAGCATCCCACTGCGCCGTGCGCCCGATGTGCTGGCAGCCTGCACGGAAGCATGGGGTGAGCCCCCAGTGGATGGCCCGATGATTGTGACTTCGCTGCGCGAGATGATGGGCGTGGTGGGTGCGCATGAATGGCGCAAGAAGGGCGTGGATGTACCCGCTCTTGGCGACCCGCCCAGCAACCGCATTCACCCGTACTACGGGGTTTTTTCGCCTGTGCGCGGCGAGTATGTTGATTTGGTGCTGAAAGCGCCTTTGCCCAAAGCCTGTGAGGTCAACGGTTCGGCGGTGGATGTGGGCACGGGCACCGGTGTGTTGGCAGCGGTGCTGGCCCAGCGCTGGTTGAGCAATATTGTCGCCACTGACAACGACCCACGCGCACTGGAATGTGCGCAATTCAATATCCAGAATTTGGGCATGGGCAAACAGGTGAAAGTGGTGCAGGCAGACTTGTTTCCCGACAGCAAAGCCGACCTGATTGTGTGTAACCCGCCTTGGTTGCCGGGCAAACCGACTTCACCGATCGAGCGCGCCATTTACGATGAAAACAGCGGCATGCTGAAAGCTTACCTTGCTGGCCTGGCCGCGCATTTGAATGCGGGCGGAGAAGGTTGGTTGATCTTGTCGGATTTGGCAGAGCATTTAAAGTTGCGCACGCGGGAAGAGTTGCTGGGCTGGATTGAGCTGGCGGGCCTGAAAGTATTGGGCCGCACAGATGCAAAGCCCAAGCATGGCAAGGCCTTTGATGCCAGTGATGCGCTGTTTGATGCACGGTCGAAGGAAGTGACCAGTTTGTGGCGACTTGCTGCCGCGTGAATCTGCAGTGAATTGGCTGAAGTTATCGCTTAATCGGCTTTCAAGCCTGCGCCCAAAACACCGCAAACTTCTGTTCGGGATCGGTGTAAGCCTTGCAAGCGCCAAAACCTGCGCGTTTGAGCAAATCCTCAAACCCGGTCAGCGTCCACTTGTATGAATTCTCAGTGTGAATTCGCTCGCCTTCCACAAACTGGCGTTCACCACCTTCCCAGGTCACCACAACATCCCGCAGTGCTTCCAGGTGCATTTCAATGCGGTTCAGTTCGGTGTTGTACAGGCCGATGTGTTTCCAGTCTTCCAGTTGGAAGTTGGTGCCAGCCAGCGTATTGAAGTGCAGCAACATGTTGCGGTTAAATGCAGCGGTTACGCCCAAGGCGTCGTCGTAGGCGGCTTCAAGCACAGATTTGCTTTTTACCAGGTCGACCCCAATCAGCAGGCCACCCCCTGTGGCCGTGGCACATACCGCATGCACCTGTTTTAAAAACAGCAGTGCTTCCTCGGGTGTGAAGTTGCCAATGCTGGAACCCGGGTAAAACATGATTCGCGGTTGCGAGGGGTTCAGGGCCAGGCCAGCGGGCAGGTTCAGTTCGCTGGAGAAATCGAGGCCCACACCCGCCATTTCCAGTTCAGGAAATTGCCGTTGCAGGCATTCCAGTGAGCCTTTTAAAAAGTCCACGGAAATGTCCACGGCCACATAACGTGCCGGGTGGAATACATTAAAAAGTCTGGCCGCTTTCTCGCAATTGCCAGCTCCCAGGTCGATGAACACCGAGCCCTTGGGCACCTGCCTAGCCATGTCATGCCCGTGGCTGGCAAAAATCAGCGCTTCGGTCCGGGTGGGGTAGTACTCGGGTATGCAGGTAATTGCTTCGAACAGTTTCGAGCCCAATTCGTCGTACAGGTATTTGGGCGAGGTGTGTGCCTTGCTGGCACGCAGGCCACTGAGCAATTCTTCTCGAATGTGCTCGGCCTGGCCTTGATAAATCTGTATGAATTGCGGTGTTGGGTTCATGGCTTTCTTGGGTTGAACGAATTCATCGGGTCAAGGTGCGGCGCAGGTGGTAGCTCATGCTGTCCACAATTGCGACCAAGAGCAACATGGCTGCCAGAATGGTGGCGGTTTTGCCCATCTGGAACAAGCCCATGTGGAACGACAACAATTGCCCCAAACCGCCGGCACCTACCACGCCCAACACCGCAGCTGCGCGAATGTTGTTTTCCCAGCGGTACAGGGTGTAGCTCATCAGTTGGGGCAGTACTTGCGGCAAGGTGGTGAAATAAAATACTTTCAAGTTGCCAATGCCCTGCGTGCGCAACGCGTCCGCAGGTTCGGGTGGTGCATTTTCAATCGATTCAGCAAACAGCCTGCCCAGCACACCCGTGGTGTGAAAGGCCAGCGCCAGCGTGCCTGCAAAAGGACCCAGGCCCGCAGAAATCAGCAGCAGCGCCGCCCACACCAACTCGGGAATTGAGCGCAAGGCATTCAGCACCCAACGCGTGGGTGTGCGCATGCGGCTTTTGTCATTGCTGTGCAGCTTGCTTGCGGGTATGGCCAAAGCAAGGCCAGCCACTGCAGCCAGTGCGGTGCCCAACAGCGACATGGCCAATGTTTCAAGTGTGCCCCAGCCAACTTTGGTCAGAAAAGCGGACTGCGTGTCCATCGGGAAAAATTCGGCGATGAATCGACCCATGGATCGAAACGCTTCCATGGATAAAAATTCACCCCATTTCAGGTTCAGTGTCCAGAAACTGGCAGTGATCAGGGTAAGCATGCCCAGCAGCAAAGCGGCTGTGCCGCCTTTCATCACTGGTGGTGCCTTGGTGGGGCAGGCGGTATTTTGCAAATTGCTCATACCAGTCGTTTCCGGAAAAACGCGCTGACCGCATCGGCCAAAGCCACCAGCAGAATAAACACAATCAGCATGGTCGACACTTCACCCCCATTGAACATTTTCATGGAGTTGTCGAGTTCCTGACCCAGGCCGCCAGCACCCACAAAGCCCAGTACAACCGAGGATCGAATGGCACATTCCCAGCGGTACACTGTATAGGAGGTCAGCTCCATCACGTTCTGGGGCAGCAGGCCGTAGAAGAATGCCTGTAAGCGCCCGGTGCCGTTTCTCAGCAATGTCTCTGTTGGCGTGGTTTCACCACTTTCCAGAATTTCACCATACACCTTGCCCAGCATGCCACCGTAAGTAAGCGCAATGGCCAATACGCCTGCCGTGGGGCCAAGACCCACCACGCGAACAAACACCAGTGCCCACACCAGTTCGGGGATGCTGCGAAGAACAATCAGTGTCCAGCGAATGGCCTGCCGAATGGCAAAGGGTAAGGCACCCATTTTTCCCGAGATGGCGGACACCGACAAAACCCGGGTGGACAAAATGGTGAGCGGGAAAGCAATGATCAGGGCCAGCACCATGCCGGCCGTTGCAATGGCAACGGTTTTCCAGGTTTCGCGCAGAATTCTGGCGAGTAAATCGGGTTCGAGTACAGGTGGAAAAAAGCTGCCAATGAACTCGGCGCTGATTTTTATGTTCTCGGCTTCAAACAAAACCGAAGGTCGAAATTCCGTGGCCTCTGTCAGGGGCCACAACAGCAGAAACGTAAAAATGATCCAGAACAGCCGTTGATGCCACGCCGGGTCGCGTGCCGGCACGTCAAAACGCGGATTGTGTACTGGCAAGTGCAGGCTGTTCATCGGCAATTGTTGACCACAACTGCCGGCGTTACACGCTCGAATTGTTTCTCGATCAATTCACGGTCTTGTTGGCCCAGAAGTTCGTGCTCGTATTGGGAGTACAGGGATTTCAACATGGCAGGCGTTACTTGCTCGGTGGGCAGGTCAAACTCGATTTGACCGTGGCGCAGGCCCACAATCCGGTTAAAAAATGCCAAAGCCATGTCTACCTGGTGCAAGGTGCACACCAAGGTAATGCCGTTTTCGCGTGCTGTTTCGGTGAGTGCCGACATGGCCAGTCGAGCCCGCGTGGGGTCAAGTGCTGACAAGGGTTCGTCCACCAGCCAGAGTTTGGCAGGGGATACGAACAAGCGGGCCAGGCCAACACGCTGGCGTTCACCACCGGAAAGCCTGTCAACGCGTTCAAAAATTTTCTCGGGCAAGTCAAGCTTGCTCAGCGCTTGGTGCGCAGCCGGAATGTCAACCGGGTAAAACAGTGATTTGATGCTTTGTGTCAGGTTCATGGCCGGCAAACGCCCGGCCAACACCGAGGTAATCACACGCTGCCTTGGTGGCAGCGGTGGCACCTGGGGTGCAACAATCAACTGGCCACGCAGTTTTTGCAAATTGCGCTTGCTTAAAGCCCAAGGGCTTTGATCGTTTAAGGCAACTTTGCCATGCAAGGGTTTCAGGGTGCATGACAGCACCTGAAGCAGCGTGGTTTTGCCTGCGCCCGACGGGCCGATCAGGGCGATTTGTTCTCCACTGCCAACTTGCAGCGACATTTTTTTGATCGCCGGTACGCTGCTGGAAGGTGCGGAGGGATGGCAGGCGTCAATGTCCTGAATTTGAAGCTTCACTGCGCTGCGTTCCCCATATTACTGCGAGGGCCCAAGTGCGGGCCCCCTTCTACTCTCTGATTATAACAAGCCAGCGCTGCGAGCGGCGCTTTCCAAACCTTTGTAGTTTTCAGGCTTGGTGTCAATGTACCGTGTGGCGCGGTTCAACTTCAGGATTTCAGCATGCTCAGGCACTGCCGGGTCCAGGTCAAACAGGGCCTTCTGGATTTTCTTGCGCAAATCGGCTGGCATGTCTTGGTGTACTGTCCAGTTGTAATTGAAATAGGGTGGGGTGGTGTAAAACACGTCTACAGCCTTGGTGTCCACCTTGTTTTCGTTCACAAACTTTTTCCACACGGTGATGTCCAGCGCTGCTGCGTCTACTTTGCCGCTAACCACTGATGCGATGGTGGCATCGTGCGCGCCGGAATAAGCCACGCGCTTGAATGCCTTCTCTGGCTCAAGGCCTGCTTCGAGCAGGAAGCTGCGTGGCATCAAGTGGCCAGAGGTGCTGCTTTGTGAACCAAATGAAATTTGTTTGCCCTTCATGTCTTGCAGGGTTTTAATGCCTGAATCAGTTTTGGCAATGAACACGGACTGGAACTTGGTGTCTTCCACGCGTTGGGCGATTGGAATCACCTTGCCGTTGGAGCGCAAATTGGCCTGTACATGGGTAAAGCCGCCAAACCACACGAGGTCTACTTTTTTGTTGACCAAGGCTTCAACTGCGGCGGGGTAGTCGCTTACTGGTGTGAATTCAACTTTCATGCCCACGGCCTTGGACAAATAAGCAGCCAGTGGTTCGAATTTGCGAATTTGCTCGGTGGCGGCCTCTTCGGGAATGGTGGTTACTCTCAACACCTGTTCAGCGTGTGCAGACACTGAGAAGCCAGCGGCCAGCGCAATGGCTGCCACAGAGAAGAGACGACGTGAAATGGAGATTGCTGAACTTTTCATGAGTACCTCGTTGTATAGAACGATTGAAAAAACTCGAAAATTGATAATCGCACAAACAATTTATGTTTTAACCGTAAAATGTTTGTGCGGCGGTTTTTTTAACATTTAATTTTTAATCGTTAGCTGCCCAGCTTTCCTGCGGCCTGAACTTCAGCAGCCTGTTCTTCTCCTGTTTTGTAATGTGGCACGCGAATCACCAAGCGCTTTGCGCGCTGAATGAAGCTGTTGCTGCCTTTTACTTCTTGCTCCCAGTAGTCGTCGGCCAGGGCAATGTTTTTGTCCATTTCAAGCGCGAAGGCCGCCTGCGACACTGTGCCGCCAAAAATATACAGTTTGCCGTTCACCACGCGGAAGTCGGTCGCGTTGCCACCCCAGGGAATGCCAAACATGATCCCGTTGGCGCAGTAGCCGCCGTATTGGGGAAGGTATTTGGTGGGTTCCGCATCAAACAGGGCCTTGTGTTCTGCGCTTGAAAAGTGAAAGTCCACTTCTTGGTAGGTGCTGCTGAATTCAGGTTTGCCCTGCACATAGGCGTTTTGTGTGAAATAAGCCACCACATCTGCGCCAAACAGCATCAGGCGGTCCGCACCTTCCATTTCTGCGGCATTCACGGGTGTTAGTTCGCTGGCGGGGTTTTGGGCAGTCATGGCGCTGCAGCCGCTCAGGCCTAGCACCAGGCTGGCCGCGATCAATAGCTTGTGGGTGCGTGAAATCATCAAAATACTTCTCCTGTGCGTGGTTGAATCAAGTCGATGAACTGACCTGTTTCGCTGAAAACAGTTCCAGCCGGGTCTTCAAGGTAGGGCGCTGGCCAGCCCAGCAGTGCGCTGGCTTGTTCGCAGCGATGGCGAAGATCGCGGGGGTTTTCGCCACCCAAATGGACAATGCCATAGCGGTAACTTCGCAGCCATTTGAAATCCCGGTGCAATTCTTTGGTGTCTTTGGGGTATTCAAACAGCAAGGCATCGGGGAAAGCTTTTCGAAAAGCGGCCTTTTGCACAAAGCTGGGAAAGGGCACCGTGGCTTTCGGGTCGAATGACCGGTAAACAAAGCTGGCGGTGGCGCCTGCTGTGGGCACCTTGCGTGCCAGCGTAGCCGGGTCTATGCCATGGGCCAGTGCAAAGGCAATTTCATGCAGGTCGATGCCGTCCACGCGCAGGTACAAGTCGGAAAACTGCGAGGCCATACGCGGGTTGAATTCAATCACGGTGATTTTGCCGGTGGCTTCGTCATGGAAAAATTCCATGTTGAACAGGCCGTGATCAAAACCAACCGCATTCAGAAAACGCCTGGCAACATCGGCTGCGCGGGCTTGTACATCAGGGTGCAACTTGCTGGGGTATTCAAAGCGCATGAAGGCATCGGTGTTCGGGTACATGACCTCGTCAACCACGCCCAGTGGCCGAACCTCGCCCTGCCACACGTAACCATCCAGGTTGTATTGCCGCCCGCGCATGGGGGCTTCCAGCATCATGCTGTGCGCAGTGCCTGCTTCAGGAAGGCGTTTTTTTGAAATTCGCTCGAAAGGTTCCACCAGGTGCTTGATCACCCACAGTTCCCAGGGGCCAAAGCGTGTGTGGTCGTGAAGTTCCTGGGCACTTTTAACTTGTCGTGACAGCACCGAGAATGCGGCTTTCACAGGTTTCACAAATTGCGGGTATTCGATGCCTTTTGGCACTGGGCCGCCATAGGCCGCATTTAACCGCGCAAAAGGCAGGTTCGCTTCTGGCGCAACTTGCTCCAGCACCTCACGGGCGTGCAATTTGTGCTGGCAAGCCAGAATGGCATTCACGGGCGTGCCGGGCCAACCCATTTTTTCGGCCAGCAAGGCAGCGCACAGTGCGCCAAATTGTTCGTGGCTGGACGCAACGGCCTTGGCGCCATGCAGTTTGGCTAAAACGGCCGCTTTGGCCACAAAACGTTCTGTGTCGAACCAGGCCAGGCGTGCATTGCTCGGGAAAGTGAACAAATCAAAGCCTGAAACCACACTGGGCCATTGTGCGCGAAGCCGGTCAGCTCCCTGGGCGTCCCAGTCGTAGTTAAACAGCAGCAGCGTTTTTGGATAAGGCATGAAAAGGCGAACCAGGATTAGCGTTGGATGTCGTTGAGCGACCAGTCGTACTCTGTATACGTAACGGGCAATGATTTGGATGCGATTTTATCGACTATTTCTGGCGTGGGGTCCATGTCTTTCGCCCATTTTGCAAATACATCCTTCACTTCTTTGAAACCCTGGTGGCCTTTTTCGAAGTCTTCAGCAAACCATTTGAAAATTGGACTAACCTGCAACTCGCCGTTCTTGACACGGTTGCGACTAGGGTCGCTTAAAAAGCGGCGCATGCCGTCGTCCAGCTGGGCATTCAGTTTTGTGGCGGTAAATGCTTCGTTGCGCAAGGCAGGGCAACCAATGCTGGCACAGTTCACTGCGGCATGAACACGAGGCTCTTTGTACTTGGGGCGAAGTTGCTCATGTTCAATCCAGTCCAGGTGGTGTTTCTGGCCCAACAGGGTAAAAAATTCCTGTTTCCAGGGGCTGCTGAACACGCCACCAATTTCCTTGATGGATTTGATTTTTGGATATTTCGTCAAAATCAATTCAATGGTGAAACCGTTGTAGGCATTGATTAAAAATGCCATTTGCTGGTTTTTCGAAAAGCCGTTGAAATCGGCTTGGCTCACCGAAGACCAATCATTCAACACTGTTTTCAATGCCTGCCGGTCTTTTTGAAAGCCGGCGTAATCCACGGCGGTTTGCTTGTTGTCGGGTAACCACTTCACATGTTTGGCCAGCAGGCTGTTCCACGCGGTGTAGTTGTGGTCAAACTCGCCTGCAAAACTGGTGTTGCCCAACGACAGGGCGAGAAGCAGCAACAATATTTTTAAAAGTTTAAGCATGGCGGAAGGAGCGCTCTGTAATTTGGATGTGCATTTGTTGAGCGTATTCGCTCGGTGCGGCAATTTGGTTACACTACCGCAGATTAATCGCATCCGTTTCGCCTAATCATCTGGAGTTGCCATGCCCGCTGTTCCGGTCACTATTGCCATGCTCTTGATCAGCAATATTTTCATGACCTTTGCATGGTATGCCCATTTGAAAGACATGAGCCAGAAGCCCTGGATTATTGCAGCCCTGATCAGTTGGGGTATTGCACTGTTTGAGTACCTGTTCCAGGTGCCCGCCAACAGAATTGGGTACACCGTGTTGTCGGTTGGGCAGTTGAAGGTGATGCAGGAAATCATCACGCTGACGGTGTTTGCGCCGTTTGCGGTTTTCTACATGAAAGAGCCGCTGAAGCTGGATTACTTGTGGGCTGGTTTGTGCCTGGTGGGGGCCGCTTACTTTATTTTTCGCGACAAGCTATAAAAATTGCGCAGCGCTTAAACTACTTTTTGATCAAACTGCGCCATGAAGTGTTCAATGGCCTGAGTAAACCGTTGACCCTGGCCACCTTTTTCCGCAGCCTGAATTCGGCCAGCGGCTTGTTGTTCTAGTTGCCAAGGCAGTTCCTCTTCGGTGGACTGAACAATGACCGGTGTGTGTTTACAATACTCAAGCAGAAAGCGGGCGGTGTTCTCCGCTTTGGAGTCAACCACATTCAGATCTGAAATAAGAAGCTGGCAGCCGCCGTTCGAGGCTTTCAGTTGGGCCAGGCTTCTGAAGTATCTCACCTCGACCCGATCCGCCAGCAGGCGAGTCAAATGCGTTTCGAGAACAAAACGATGCATTTCAAAGTCTTCGAGGCAGAAAATTACAGGTTTCATGCGTTTTTAGAATTCAGGCGGTAACATTTGTATCGTACGAGAAATGCATCTGGGGTGAGAAATCGAGCGAGTTCTTATCCCTCACAATGGGGTTGTTGCACAGGGGAAGTTCAATGTTGATTGATGTGTTGCTGTTTGTGGCAGGGCTGGTGTTGCTGGTGTTGGGGGCCAATGTACTGGTGCGTGGTGCATCCAACCTGGCCTTTTCATTTGGTATTTCACCCTTGGTGGTGGGTTTGACCGTGGTTGCTTTCGGCACCAGCGCGCCCGAGGTGGCCGTGTCGGTTGGCGCGGCGCTGGCGGGTACCACCGACATTGCGATTGGCAACGTGGTGGGCAGCAATATTTTCAATGTGCTGTTTATTTTGGGTCTAAGCGCCATGATCACACCGTTGGTGGTGAATCTTCAGCTGATTCGCCAGGAAGTACCAATCATGATTGGTGCATCGGTGTTGTTGCTTTTGTTGAGCCTGGACGGGCAGTTGTCGTGGAGCGATGGTGGCATTCTTGTGGTGCTCATGGTGGCTTACACCGCTTTTCTGGTTATTCAATCCCGCTCGCAAGTTAAAGCCACGCAAACCGAATTTGATGAAGAATTGCACCCGGCTGAGCAAGGCAGTTGGGATTCCAAATTGCCAGTGCAGTTGGCCTTGATTGTATTGGGTTTGGGTTTGCTGGTGTTGGGTTCGGAGTGGTTGGTCGGCTCAGCCGTGGTGTTCGCCAAGGCCATGGGTGTGAGCGATGTGGTTATTGCGCTGACGATCGTGTCTGCTGGTACCTCGATGCCCGAAGTAGCCACATCAATTGCGGCAGCGCTCAAGGGCGAGCGCGATATTGCGGTGGGTAATGTGGTGGGCAGTTGCACTTTCAATATCTTTGCCTGCCTGGGTATTTCAAGTCTGGTCGCAGCTCCGGCGGGTTTACAGGTCGCGTCTTCTTTGCTCGCGTTTGACATGTGGGTGATGTTGGCAGTGGCTTTTGCCTGTCTGCCAATTTTTCTCACCGGGCGAGAAATTGCACGTTGGGAGGGGGGTGTGTTTTTGGCCTATTACACCGCGTATGTGGTGTATCTGATTCTGGATGCACAGGGGCATGATGCACTCGATTTGTATTCAAACACCATGTTGAGTTTTGTCGTGCCGATCACGGTGATCACCTTGGTGGTCAGTTTGTTGCATAGAAAAGGCGGGGAGGGAAATTCAAACGCTTGAACTCGATGTGTTTAGCAGCATTGATCACTAGATTCAGGGACTTACGCCCCATTGTTTAAAGGCGTACATTGATATCGTGTATTGACCTGCAGTACAGCTTGATCAGGAGAAGGCTTTGAAAATAGCCCCCACCGTTGTTGCAGTTTTTTTGTGCGTGTTGACTTTGGGCCGTGTCGCTCAAGCTGCAAATACCGAGAGTGATTTGCCAGTTTGGCTTCAAGAACGTTTTGAGCCTGTGCATTACGATTTGACCCGAATGGTCGACAACACTGCCCGAAACATTGATCAGTTTTTTGGTACCGAAGACAGTCTGTTTGTTGAAAACCAATCTTTTCTTCGCGTTGCGCTGGACACACGGCTTCAGCCCGGCGATTCAAAGCTTGATCCCAGCGTTCGTTTTCGGGTGGACATGCCCACCACCAAAAAGCGGTTGCGCCTGATTATTGAAAGCGACATTGAAGAACCCTTGGGGCGCCTTTCTGAACAAGGCATTCGGGAAGTGCGTGGGGGTGAGCGATTTGACACCAACAATTCTGCTGTGGGCCTGGAGCAGCGTTCGTCCAAAGATCCCAAACAGGCGTGGGTGCAAGGCTTGGGTTTGGGTGTGAAGTTTGGTGCACCACTGGATCCGTACCTTCGCTACTCGGCGCTGAGGCAGTGGAACTTCAGCGAGAGCAAATGGCAAATCAATTCATCGAGCCGGGTGACCCAATTCAACCAACGCGGCTTGCAAGTGCGCACGAATTTCGATTTGAATAAACCGCTTGATGAAGAAAAAACCCTGCGCTTTCAAACCTATGCAGAATACGAAGAAATGCGGGACTCCACAGTGTTTTCACAAACTGCGGAAATTAACCGGGTGCTGAACTCGCGTACGGCGTTGAGATACGCCCTGATTATTGTGGGCGAGGACCGCGGAGAGAAAACCATTAAGGATTACATTTTGCAGGCTTACTACCGGCGCGATATTCACAAGAACATTTTGTTCATGGACATTATTCCTGAAATTCATTTCCCGACTGAGGGCAATCGAGATCCCTATGTGGCCTTGACCTTTCGTCTGGAAGCATTTTTCAGAGGTAACTTTAGCCGTTCCAAATGACGTATAAAACGATTTACCTGCAACACGACAATTTGCGGCTTAGTGCCATGGTGCAAGGTCCGGAAAATGGGCCAGTCGCCATGCTTGTGCATGGTTTTCCCGACACGCCACACAGTTGGAACGGTGTGGCCGATGGGCTGGCACAGGCGGGCTATCTTGTGGTGCGGCCGTGGCTTCGCGGGTACACCCCCGGTTCAGTCAGCCCAAGCGCTGCTTATGATCCGTTCAATGCCGGGCTTGACTTGTTGGCCTGGCGACATTTATTTCAAGGGCGTGAGGTTCACCTGGTGGGGCATGATTGGGGTGCCGTGGCTGGTATGGCCGCCGCGGCCACAGATCCACAGGCCTGGACAACACTCAGCCTGCTGGCCATTCCGCCATTTCAAAAAGTGGAAAGGGCTTGGCGATTATTGCCCAAGCAGCTGGTACTTTCTGCTTACATGCTCGAAATGCAATCCGCCTCTGCGCCAGCCAGGTTGGTGGACAACCAGTTTGGTCGAATTCGGGCTTTCTGGAACAGTTGGTCCCCGGGCTGGAAATATGCAGAGTCCGAGATTCAACCCGTGTTCGATGCATTCTCAAATTCGGGGGTAGCCTGGGCTGCTACACGTTATTACCGCTCGCTGTTTACCTTGCACCATGCGCCAACCCGTTCCATTTATGCCTTGTCGAGACAAGCACTGCATGTACCGACACTGGTACTGGCAGGTGAAAATGATGGTTGCATGCAGGCGGCCCTGCTTGAGCCCATGGTCGATGCCCGATATTTTCCGAAAGGGGTACGAAGTTGCACCTTGAGGGGCTGCGGTCATTTTCTTCAAGCTGAGCAACCAGGCGCAGTGCTGCAAGAACTTCTTGCGCATCTGCGTGGTCAAGATAGAATTCACTGAATCGATTTTAAAGCAGTACGCCCATGCCCTCCGTTTTTGCACTGTTTGCTTTTGTGTTGCTGGTTGTCGGGGGTTATGGTTATATCAACCAACCTGCTCAGGAGCCGCCCTGGAATCAGGTTATTCCGGGCTTCGCGTTTTCGCCCTACCAGGCCGGGCAAAGCCCCATCGACAACATCGAACCCAAGCTTGAAGACATCAACCGGGATTTGTCCCTGTTGGCCGGTAAAACGCTGGCCATTCGCACCTACACCGTGGCGGGTATTTTCGGAGAAATTCCCGCGCTGGCCAAAGCACACAACATCAATGTGGCCTTGGGTGCGTGGTTAAGCCCCGACCTGCAAGCCAATGAAAAAGAACTTGAGCGTTTGCTGAGTGTGGCCCACAGCCCACCCTACAACGTAGTCCGCCTGATTGTCGGCAACGAAGCCCTGCTGCGAGAAGACCTGAACCTGAAGCAAATGACTGCTTACCTGGACCAGGTGCGCGCTGAAACGGATATTCCTGTGAGCACTGCAGAGCCCTGGCATGTGTGGCTGAAAAACCCGGAGCTGGCTGAGCATGTGGATTACCTTGCTGTGCATTTGCTGCCTTTCTGGGAAGGCATTGCGCTGGACGACGCGGTTAATTTTTCGATCAATACCTACAAGCGATTGCAGTTGGCGTTTCCTGACAAACCAATTGTGGTGACTGAAGTGGGTTGGCCCAGCAATGGGCGCTCGATCAAGCAGGCCGACGCATCCCAGGCCAACCAGGCCAAGTTTTTGCGTCGCTTCATTCAGCGTGCTGAACAAGAAGACATCGTGTTCTACGTGATGGAGGCTTTTGATCAACCCTGGAAGTCAGATATTGAAGGCAGTGTAGGCGGGCACTGGGGTGTATTTGATTCATTCCGCGAGGCAAAGTTTGAACCCGATCGTCCAATTATTGCCATACCGCAATGGAAGTTACTAGCAGCCGCATCCATCGTGGTGGCGTTGATGATGACCTTCCTGTTGCTGATCGACAGTAAAACCCTGCGCGACAGCGGACGCACTTTTTTGATTTTCAATGCCTTTGTCATTTCATCCCTGATCATTTACGTGATCTACGATTTCACCCTGCAGTACCACACTTGGGCCAGTGTGGCCATTTCCGTGTTTTTGTTGCTGGGCGTGGTGGGGGTATTTGTGATCGTGATGTCGGAAGCCCATGAATGGGCCGAAGCCATGTGGTACAGCAGCCGGCGCAGGCTGTTGACCTTGCCCAAGCGCGGTGAGGCTGAGACGGCGCTTGCAAAAGGCCATCAGCCGTTTGTGTCTATTCATGTGCCGGCCTATGAAGAGCCACCGGAAATGCTGATCGACACCCTGAATGCACTGGCCCGGCTGGATTACCCCAATTTCGAAGTGATTGTGGTGGACAACAACACGAAAGATGAAACCACCTGGCGCCCGGTGCAGGCGCATTGCCAGCAGTTGGACCAACAGTCAGGTAAGCGCTTCCGGTTCTTTCATGTAAGCCCCTTGAGTGGATACAAAGCAGGTGCCTTGAACTATGCACTGGAGCGAACCTGCCCGCAAGCCGAAGTGGTGGCTGTGATTGATGCAGATTACAAAGTGTTGCCGCATTGGCTGAAAGACCTTGCCCCCGAGTTTGAAAAACCCGAGATTGCGATTGTGCAAGCCCCGCAAGACTATCGCGATGGTGTGGACAGTGCATTCAAATCCGTGTGCTACGCCGAGTACAAGGGCTTTTTTCATTTGGGCATGGTGACCCGCAATGAGCGCAACGCAATTATTCAGCACGGCACCATGACCATGGTTCGCCGATCGGTGCTTGAGCAGGTGGGGTGTTGGGGGATCAGCACCATTACCGAGGACACGGAACTGGGGCTGCGAATTTTTGAGCAGGGCCATGAAGCGGTGTACATCGACCAAAGCTATGGGCACGGTTTAATTCCCGACACTTTTACCGATTACAAAAAACAGCGACACCGCTGGGCTTATGGCGCCATGCAAATTTTGCGCGAACACGCAGGCCAGTTGCTCGGTTTCAAACAAAGCAAGTTAACCGCAGGCCAACGCTACCACTTTGTGTCGGGCTGGTTGCCCTGGATCGCCGATGGCATCAATCTGGTTTTTACCTTGCTCGCCGTACTGTGGTCGGGATTGATGTTGTTCGATCCTTTGGCCTTCAATGCACCGCCGCTATTGATCAGCGTGGTCCCCATCATGTTTTTTGCATTTAAAATCACCAAGCTGTTTACGCTGTATCTGGTGCAGGTCAAGGCCAGTTTTCGCACCGCCATGGCAGCTACTTTGGCAGGCTTGTCGCTGAGTTATGCAATCGGGCGAGCGACCTTGTCGGGTTTGTTCGTGGGGCGAAAAATTCCTTTCATTCGCACGCCAAAAATGGCCAGTCGGATGGCTGTATTGCATGCGGTGAATGCAGCGCGTGATGAATCCGTTTTGGCTTTTGTGTTGTTGTGTGCAGTGGGATTGATTTATTTTCGGTTGGGCTTTGATTCCAAAGAAAACCTGGCTTGGTGCCTTGTTCTGATTTCTCAAAGCTTGCCTTTTGTCGCGGCGTTTGTCGTTTCCTTACTCAGTGCTGCGCCCACCAGGGCTGTGGTGCACAATGAAATTGGTGTAAAGCAGTCATGAGTTCTACAGATACAGCACTGCGAGGCAGTCTTGGCTTGGGCCTCGGTGGTACCAACGAGGTGTCGAAGTGGCGCTTCAGCGGTCAATTGTTGTTGGCCTTGATCTTTTTAAATTCCACCCTTTGCTTCTCGGCCATTTGGCCCACGGTGTATGTGCTGCCCGACCTGGGCGTATCGCCCGAGTTTGTGTGTCTGATCATGTTGCTTTCCGCATGGGTTGCGGTGTTTGGCAAGCCGTCCGTAAGGGCACTGGGTGTTGTTTCTGCGCTGTATTTGCTGATGGCATTTGGTCACTATGCCGATGTGGTGGTGCCCAATTTATTGGGGCGTCCGGTCAATTTGTATTGGGATGTGCCACAGCTTCCGCGCTTTGTGTGGGTTACCGTGCAGGGCTTGCCCGTGTGGCTGACAGCCGTGGTTGTGCTTTTGGTTTGTGCCGCTGTGTGGGCTTATTACCGGCTGCTGCTAGTTGCCATGCACACCGTGAGCAATGCAGTGCAACCTGTTTCAAAAACGCTGTGGTTGTGGAGTGCCTTGCTGTTGGCTGGCATGGTGGTACTTGTTAATTATTCCGAAGATCCGGACAAGCCCACCTTTGTGTCCAAGGCTGTAGTACCGGTTTACTGGAAAGAGGCGATGAAACTGCGCGACATACTGGTGCCCTCGCGTGCGGCGCAGTTGTTGCCAGCCACCACGGTGATCGACGAGGCCTTGGCCAACCCGCACACACCCGCCTTGGCGGCGCTGAACAACCGCGATGTGCACATGATTTTTCTGGAAACATATGGCGCTGTACTTTATGACCAGAAAGATTCTTCAGATGCCGTTGCACAAACCCGTGCACAACTTGAAAAGTCCATTTTGGCCAGCGGCCGCAATGTGGTGTCTGCATTTTATGTGTCGCCGACCATTGGTGGTGCAAGCGACCTTGCGCACTTGTCGGTGTTGTCGGGCATTGATTTGAAAGACTCGCGCAAACACGATGTGCTGTTAACCACCCAGCGGCCGACCTTGCTCGATGTGTTTGAGCGAGAGGGTTACGAAACCTTTGGCCTTTATCATTCTGTCGGTTGGGAGTGGGTTGAGCGCGCCTTTTACAGCTTTGACCAATACATTGATGGCCCTGCCTTGAACTACGAAGGCCCGGCATTTGGTTTCTGGAAAATTCCAGACCAATATGCTGCTGCGCGCGTAGAGCAGTTGTACCCGCGCAATGAATCGGCCAAGCCCCGGTTTACTTTTTTCCCGACCATTTCAAGCCACTTTCCGTTTCATCAAGTGCCGCCGTATCAGCCTGACTGGAAAAAGCTGTTGAGCCCCCAGCCATTCGATTCGGCAGCCGCAGCCCGCGCACAAGCCGAGCCAGTGAATTGGGAATACATGAAGCCCGATTACTTGCGCACAATCAATTACACCAATACCTGGTTGGCGGGTTATTTCAGCCAGCCAGAGCCACGAGAAACCGTGTATGTGATGATTGGTGACCATCAGCCTACGGGCAGTGTGTCGCGAGAACCGACACCATGGGACGTGCCTGTATTCATTGTTTCAAAAGACCAGCGCCTGCTGGACCGCTTCAGGGCCATGGGTTTTACGGATGGATTAACGCCCAAAACGCGCGCGCCACAGGGTAGTTTGCATAACCTGACTTCTGTGTTGCTGATGGGTTTTGGCCGAACCGGAATGGATTAACCCTGTAGCGGCTGCGCAAGTATCCAAAGCCCCACGCTGGTGAAAACCACCATCAACACCAGCATGGGCAGCTGGCTCAATGTGGCGCGCCTGTTGCTGCGTTCAAGTTGCAAGGCCTGCTGGTGGGCCAGCCACACGGCAGCCACATGCCCCGCCAGAATGAGCACAACCTGACTGGTCCAGATGTTGGCCATGTCGGGCAGCCACGGCAGACGACCTGTAATGGCATTGCCAAAAATATTCCATCCCCATCCGAAGGGATCGGACACCAAACCCCGAATTTTCAAACCCTGGCTAAACAGCAAGGTGTAGTAGTGCGTCAAGTGGTACACCACGGCGATGGGCACCAGGCTTGGTAAATAGCGGCACAGGAGCAAAGCGATGGGTTGTTTGCTACCAGTCAGCATGCGCCCCAGGGCAATGAACAGCACGAACAGAAGCAAGTAGAAAAATGGCGATGCGATCAGCAAGGCCATTTCCCAGGCAATAAACCAGGGGCGCACTTGCGGATAAATTTTCAACGGGTGGTCACCAAACGCGATGGTCAAAATACCAAAGGGGTCTTGCCAGAAAATATTGAAGTACACCGCGGTTTCACGCAGCCCGTCGTAAGCGGTGGACGACAGCAAAAACAACACGAACAGGCATTGTGCAGGGTGCCAAAGGCGAAGGCGACGAAGGTCGGAAAAGGGCAGGGCAATTCGCCAGCGGTATTTTCCATCGGTGCTGCGTATTTTGCGCAGTGGTGAGCAGGCTGCAAATAGTCGAAACAACACTGCGAACAATTCACCCCGTTGCAGCCAGCGCCGGGTGCCCCACAGCCACATGCCCGCCAGGTTGAACACACCAAACGCAATCAACAGCAAGGCAAGCTTGCGTGGTGTGCTGTGAAAGAACAGTTCAATGGCAACCAGGCAAACCAGTTGCAGCAAAGCGGGCCAGTGGCCTAGCCAGCGCGGGTATTTTCGAATTCCATTCCAGTTCCCAGGCAGCAAAAAACGCCAGGGATGTTGGTGCTGGTACCAGTCGCCAATCAACATGGCAGCATAGGCACCGCCCAGCACAAACAGAATCCAGAAAAAGGTCATGTTGAAGTTGCGGTGGCTGTCATTGCTGCCCACCAAACCCGTGACGATGCAGACCACCAAGGCACTTAACCAGAACAGTGAGCCCGCTGCGCGTGCCCGATGAACCCACTGCGCAGGCAAGGCAGGCCAAGGCAATGTGCGCTGTGCATTCAGCCCCTTGAGCAGTTTGTTGCCGGGCCGACCACTGAAAGCCAGCAATACGAACGACAGCACCAGCGCCAACACCGATCCCGCGATGTAAAGCTCATAAGGCATGGGCAGTTGCACAGGTTCACCGAAGGCATGTGCCATGGCGGTGGCCGGTGCTGCCAGCAGCACCGAGCCTAGCAAATGCGCAATCATTTTGGATTGTTGCGGTAGTACACGTTTTCCCACATGCGCACATAAGCCTCAGCACTGTTGTACAACGCATCAATGGCCTCGCCACCGCCCTCAAGGCGTACTTCTTCCACGAAGTCGGCCACCATGCCATAGTGCGCCATGCCCACTTCATCGATGTGCCAGAACTTGCCGCTTTCCGGAATGGTCAGCATGTTCACTTTCATGGCAGGCAAGGACTGGTAACGCGGGCCCCAGCCTTCACCCCGGAACAGCGTAAACGGGTATTGAACCGGCACGCTGTCGCCACCACGGGGGCCAGGGTGTCCACCAAAGCCATTGCCGTCTGCGCCATAACCCAGGCCCAGTAGGGTGTTATTCATACCCGCTTTGTTGCGCCAGAATTTCAACTTTTCCAGAAATTCCACGTGCTTGATGCCATTGCCTTTGTAGGGGTAAATAACACCGCCACTTTTGAGCATACGCACCGCCTGGTCGCTGGTCAGGCCACCGTGCGCATCGTGTGAGGAAGCCATGGGGTAGGGCGGGTTCATGGTCTCGGCCAGGTCCAGCATGATGTCTTTGCTGTGGTAGGCCGCATGGTCAATGTCAATCACAAAGCCTCGGTTCATCAGTGCGGTCAGTGCATACTGGCCAAGGTCGGTCACCGTGCGGGCATTACAACGTTTGCCATCCGGGTACAGCGGTGTAATACCGCCCACCGCTTCCAACAGCATTTTGGTGAGCGCATTGCTGCTACTGCCGGGTACGGCTGTGGTCATGTTCGTACCCGGTTCACGCACCGAGGGTTCGTTCTCTGGGAAGTCGCGGCATTCTGTGGTTTTCCAGAAAGCACCGGTGTCCAGAAAGTTCAGGAAGTTGATCACGTCGCCACTGAAAATACCGGCACCACCCAAAGAACTGTCGATGTCGTGGAAGGGGTACACATGGCGCGCACCCAGTGCCCACAGTTTGTCGATTTCGGCGTCAATTTGCGCTTGGTCACATTTGCGAATTTCGCCACCACCGGGCAGGAAGGTGACGCCGCAATTGAACACTTGCGCCACTTCAACACCCAGTACCACGGCCAGTTTGCCCTCATTGGCTACTTGGCGGGCTTCGGCGGGGGTTTTCACAATTCTGTACCAACCTTTGCCGGGGCCGCCAAATTGCGCGTCCACATAGTCTTGCACGTCATACAGGTATTCCACCTGTTTTGTAGCCACGCCCATGTCGTTGCAGTCAGCCTGCGGATTGCCCGAGTAAGTCTGTCCAACCCGGCATAGGGCAGCAATGTTGGTGCCGTGGTTGACCATCACGCGCAAACCTGCGCGCCATGCCCGTTCAACCCAGGCGTGGTACATCACTTGGTGGGTCAGGAAGTTGCGGCGTGGCCAGTCTACAAATGTGGGCCAGCCTTGCGTGTCGTGCTGGGCGCCCGGTGTGGTTTCCAGAATGTTGTTGGCATCGCGTATGCCGTTGGGGCCGTGGAAACCTTCACAACTACCCAAGGCATGCGGAATACCAAAACGGTGAACCACCTCGCCATACAGCACGCCACCTGCGGATGGGCCTACACTGCCATCCAGCGACATTTCGCTGGACATGCCCATGTGTGTGTGCGTATCAGCAAAACCAATGATGGGTTGATTTTCGCCACGGCCTTTGTAGGGTGTGCCTTCCATGGCGGTGGGCATTTCGGGGTAGGCTGCACAGTCGCTGGCGGGGGCCAGCTTGAACTGTGTACGTTCGGTTTGTTCAGTGCTTGTGGTTAGCCCGGCAGTTTCATCCAGCGCCAAGAACCGACCTGCCGTGTCAGTGAAGGTGAACTGGCTTTTGTCTTTGTCAAAACTGGCTTGCCACACGGCAGCATCCGTGGGTTCAGCGCTGGCCACCAGCGTGTTGCCTTGGGCCGTGATCATTTGCCGGTCGCTGCCGTAAATCAGGTACTTGCCCAATTCAGTGGGTCGCATGGTGAAGTTTTCAGCTTGCGTGGCGGGGCCTGCGGCATAGCGGGCGGCTGCGGGCTGCACAAATTGCCGGCTGAATGCCGATTGCAAACCGAAGCAGCCGTTGGCCACCGAGAATTCTGACAATTGCAGGGGTGTTTCACTGGGGTTGACTGGCTGGCCTGGGGCATTGGCGCTTGTTGTTGAATCACCGCTGGAAAGGCAAGCGGAAAGGAGTGCTGCGGTTGCGCCAAGGGCGAGAAGTGCTTTCACATTCATCAGGCAAACCCCATTGAAATATTTGGTGGTGACTTGCTGTTACTGAAGGGACGAAAGATTTAGATGTGTTTGTGACACGGAGAATGCCAGTAATGTAAAAAGGCCGACACTTGTCCCTTTAGCCGAGGCTATTCGTAGTGGCTCCACAGGCGCAGCACCTTGACCACTCGGTCGCTGTCGAGTACCTGGTAGACCAAGCGATGTTGAATGTTGATTCGCCGCGAATAAGCCCCAACGAGGTCGCCGACCAGTTTCTCGAAGGGTGGTGGTTTGCGGTAGGGGTCTTCAGCAATAATCGCGAGCAGTTCTTGAGCCTTTGGTTTTAGACCGCTTGCGGCCAATTTTTTTGCATCTTTCTGGGCTTGTTTGGTGTACACGACAGCCCAGGTCACCAGTCCAACTCCTGATCACATTCGTTCATTGGCGTGTCCATGCCTTCTCGAATTGACTCTCTCATTCCTGGAACCGAAAGCAGGTAGAGCGTCTCTTGGATGGCAGACCAGTCTTCTTCGGAAACAAGAACCGCGCTGTGACGTTTTCCGGTGATCACGATGGGTTGGTGAGACTCTGCGGTTTCGTCGATCAAGCGATAAAGATTGCTGCGAGCCTCGGTTGCAGTGATTCCAGCCATGATGACCTCAAGCGTGTGTAAGTGGACTAATTGTACGCTAAAACGAACGTACGTCAAAGCGTACATATTTAAAGGCGTGATTGTGAGCGACTTTGATATTTGGTTTTTTGGATGTCTTCATACGCCTGTACATGCTGGTTGAACAAGCGCAAGTTGAGTTTGCGGATTGGGGCGGGCAGGTGGTACTTCACGTAGTCGTGGCGCCAGCGTTTCAGATGTTCCAGACCTTCGATTTCGAATTTTCCTTTATTCAAATATCGTTCGATCTGAATAAGCCGAATACCCTCTCCAAATACCAGACCGCAGAGGTAACAAAGAATCATTGAGCACATTCCGAGTAGAGAAATAAGTTTTAGATCCTCTTTTAAATCTGCCACCTGGGCGTATTGGTTGGCAAACCACATGATGTAAAAACCACCCGCCAATACAAGTGGCCAGTAAAGTGTATGAATGATAGGAAAGTTTTTACGGCGACTGTACTTTCTGGTTCGAAGGTTGATTTGAAAAATGGTCCACTCAAGGCCAGAGTATGTTTCTAGAGATGATTTGTCAGATCTGGAATATGCAATCGCATAAGCGACAACAGTGGTGATGAGCAGCACACAGACACCAAAAACAAGATTGATGTTTTCCCACCAATGCGAGGTTTGAATTAGCTCACTGTGGTCAGTCAGCGGGGGCCAATGATGGATGCCAAATACAAATGGATGAACCGCGACCAGCAGTGTAGCAAATTCAATGATGGTCGCTTTGATGGGTCTTTTGCTGACAAAGACCCATTGATAACACACGAAGGATGAGAAGAAAACAATGCTGATGAACAAGCACAGAAATATACCCGTGGTCATCCAGGTGGCTATGTAAAGTGGGGTCGCAGCAATCAGTAGCAAAAATGACAAGCTGAGAATTCCACCAAGGAAATAGAAGTGCAAAGGGGCTGGATTAATCATGGTCGATAAAAATAACAGTGCAGTCTGATTGTTTTATTGAAATAGCTTTTTGGCCTTGGCTTCGACAACATCATCCAATCCAAGGCGGTCGTAGCCAATCGAAACAGCAAACCCAATTCCCATTGAGAGCAGAATCAAGGGGGCGCCAGCAACCATTCCGCCAGTAAATAAAATAGCTACGCCAAAACCAGCAGCCATACCTAGCGCATTACCAGTTTGATTCTTGGCGCTATCCACCGCGAATTGCTTGTAGTTGAATTTTTGATCCAGCTTTGCGTTGTGGTTGTAGTTGGTCATCACGTCGTTGATCAATGTGGGACCGAACGTTAGAACTCCGCCTACTTTTGCAGATCCCAGCCAAGATGACCCTGTAAGCCTGCGCAACTCCCACATTTCATCTGAGGCTTGCCTGCTCAAGCTGAGTACCTTGTCGTATTTGAATGCATTGGGCCCTAGTGATTTGGTGCTCACGTTCTTGCTGATTTGCTGAAATTGATTTTTCTCCAGCAAGGTAATTTGCTTGGCGTTTGTTTGACGAACCCGAATAAGCACATCGGCGTGTTTGCCAAACTGGTTTGGGCCTTTAAGGCCAACGGCTTTCAATTCCACACCGTTGCCCAGCTTCACCGTGCGGGATTTACCGCTAGCCAGTGTGGCTCGCAATTCGGTTTTCATTTTAGAAGTAAAGCGGGCTTTGGCTGCAGCCTCGATCAAATTGGCCAGGTTACCCGGTAAGTTGGTGGGGCCAAACAACTGAGCAAGCAAGGCGGCACTTAGTGTGCCCTTTTCAACAGCAGTGACCAAAGCGCTGGTTTGCTGTGTGTTCAATTGCGATGTCATCAGCATGACCCCAGCCACAGGGTCTTGCTGCATTACCTCTGGCACCATCGCCAGGCTTACTTGGGCGTCGGGTTCAAAGTGGCCCAGAAAATCCATTTCCTGATGCAGGTATAGCGGCGCTGAACCATCGTGGCTGCTCAGTGCGCGGGTGTAGGCCAGTTGCAGCGACTGCGCTTTGCGCTTCAGGTGGTCTTCGTGAAATGTGCGGGCTTGGGAATTCATGCAGTTTTGAACGAAAGCAGATCGATCCGTGAGTATGCGGAAAGGATCGGGAGGGGTATAAATTCCCTGTGTGTATTCATTGGATGGGGGATGGCTGTATCGAATTGCATTGGGTACCAGTTTGGTACCAGATCGCCAAAAATGAAAAAGGACTTAGACACTTTCGCATCTAAGTCCTTGAATTTGTGGTGGGTCGTGCGAGATTCGAACTCACGACCAAAGGATTAAAAGTCCTCTGCTCTACCAGCTGAGCTAACGACCCACATTTCGCTTTTGGGCGTTGGCCCTCAACCGAAGACCGCGATTATGGCCAAGTTTTTAAAAGTGGTCAAGCCCCGCGCGGGTAAAAAGCCACTATTTTTTGGCTGAAATCACGTAAGGGTTTGAAATCTTGAAACGTTTTAGAATTTCAATTTCGCGGTTTTCCATCAATTCGGCTTGATTGTCGCTTTCGTGCACATAGCCTTGGGCGTGCAGGCAGCCGTGGATGATCAGGTGGGCCAGGTGGTCAATCGGGTCCTTGCCCTGCTCGGCGGCTTCGCGCTCGACCACGGCGGGGCAAATCACGATGTCGGCCATGAACACGGGCAGGCCAGAATTGGCACCCAGGTCGGGCATGTCCATGGGAAAAGTCAAAACATTGGTGGCGTAGTCTTTGCCGCGGAAGTCGCGGTTCAATTGTTTGCCTTCTTCTTCTCCCACCAGGCGAATGGTAATTTCAGCCCTGTCCATAAAACAGGCTTTTGCCCAGCGGCGAATGCGGCTGTTGTCTACCTCCGAGAAGGGTGGGTGGTCGGCTTGCATGGCCCATTGAATGGCGACGCTGACCGGCGCTGTGGTTTTACTGGTGGTTTTACTCGTCATTGGTTTCACCAGCCGTGCCGGTTCGTTCAGGGTTGTGAAAACGCTCGTAGGCTTCAACAATGCGGGCCACCAGCGGGTGGCGCACCACATCAGCGCTGGTGAAGTAGGTCATGGCGATGCCTTTTACATTGCGCAGCACATGCTGGGTTTGTACCAAACCACTTTGCTGCCCACGTGGCAGGTCGATCTGGGTCACGTCACCGGTGATCACTGCTTTGCTGCCAAAACCAATGCGGGTCAAGAACATTTTCATTTGCTCGGGCGTGGTGTTTTGGGCTTCGTCCAGAATCACAAAGGCATGGCTCAGCGTGCGGCCGCGCATGTAGGCCAGAGGCGCAATTTCAATCACATTGCGCTCAAACCATTTTTGAACGCGCTCGTAGCCCGCCAAATCGTAAAGCGCATCGTACAAGGGGCGCAGGTAGGGGTCTACCTTCTGGTTCAGGTCACCCGGCAAAAAGCCAAGGCGTTCGCCAGCTTCCACGGCGGGGCGAGTCAAAATAATTCGTTTCACGCTGTCGCGTTCAAGTGCATCCACGGCGCAGGCCACGGCCAGGTAGGTTTTACCAGTACCGGCTGGGCCAATACCAAAGGTCAAGTCGTGCTCAAGCACAGCTTTCAAGTAGTCTTTTTGGCGTTCTGTGCGTGGCTGCAAGTCGCCTTTTTTGGTGCGCAAAACCACGGGCTCCTCAGCCCCGGCAATCAGGGGAATTTCTTTTTTTGTGCTGGCCACGGTGCTGGTGTTTTTCAGTTCAACCAAGGCCAATTGAATTTCGTCAGCAGTAACCGGCTTGTCGCTTTTCTCAAAAAAATGATTGATCAGGATGAAAGCCTGCTTGGCATTTTCCTTGTGGCCCACCACATTCAAGGTGCCATTGCGGCGTGCAATTTTTACATTCAAAGCGGCTTCAATTTGCCGAAGGTTGGCATCCACAGGGCCACACAGGTTGGCCAGCTTGTGGTTGTCGTCTTCGGGGGCGTGCCATTCACTGCCTTTTGCTTTCATTGGGTGCTTCTAGAAAAGTTGAATTTGTATTTTAAGCATTCAATCTTCCATTTGCCGGTGGCGCGGCGGGAAACTGACACGCATCAGGGTGCCTGGTCGGTCGGGATTGCTGGATTTCGGGTTGTCATGGATGCTGACGTTGGCATCATGCTGTGTGGCGGTTTCCTGCACAATCGCCAATCCAAGCCCTGAGCCATCTTCGCTGGTGCCCAGTACGCGGTAAAAACGATCAAATACCAGATAGCGTTCGCTTTCCGGAATGCCAGGGCCGTCATCCTCCACTTCCAGCACAATGGCTTCACGTTGGGGGCTGTCATCCACCCGCACAGTCACGCAGCCTTCATTCGGAGTGTAGCGCAGTGCATTTTCAACCAGATTCTTCAGCATCTCGGTCAGCATCAAGGTTTGGCCGTTCACGTACACTGGGTGATCGGGTACTTCAACGCCCAGGTCGATGCGCTTGTTCATCGCGTCTGGCACAAAGTCGCGGGTTACTGTGCGCGCAATGTGGGTTAAATCAAGTTTTTCAAACTGTAGAACGGAGGGTGCCTCGGTTCGAGCCAAGGCCAGCAATTGGTTCACCAGGCGGGTTGACCTTTCGGTGCCAACTTTCAGGCGGCGCAGGCTGCGCAGCTTGGCGGCCTCGTCGGTTTCATCGCTCAGCAATTCAACCTGCATGCGCAGGCCGGCCAATGGTGTTTTAAGTTGGTGGGCTGCATCGGCTACAAATCGCTTTTGAGTGTCGATGGTTTGTTCAAGCCTTTCCAGCTGCTCGTTCAAGGCCGTAATTACCGGTAGCAATTCTTCGGGTGTGTCCGTGGTTTGAAGGGCGCTGAGGTCGTCGGGTTTGCGGGTACGAATAATGTCCAGCAAGCTGTTGAGGGGGGCGATGCCTCGCGACAGGCCAAACCACACCAGCAATACGGCCAGGGGCAGGATCACGAATTGCGGCAGAATCACGCCCTTGATGATTTCGTTGGCCAGGCTGTCGCGTTTGCCCAATGTTTCCGCGATCTGAATCAGCATGAACCGGTTTTCACCCACGGTGGGCAGTTCAATCCACAGGTGGCCTGCGCGAAAGTCTTCGCCATTGACCACAATGTCCCGAAAATTAACCACCCCAATTTGCCGGGCCTCGCGTTGCGGAATGGGCAGGGTTCGTTCGTCGCCCAATAAAAATTCGCCACCTTTGCCAAGCACTTGAATACGCAATTGGTCCGTGCCATCGGCCAGTAAAATTTCCAGCGCTTCTTTGGGGATTGAAAACTGGTTGCTGGGCGCCTGCGCTGCTACCTCTTGGGCCAGCGCAGTTATTTTGTCATCAAGAATATGGTCGAAGGGATCGTTGGCAATCGACTTGGCCACCAGGTAGGTCACACCAATACTCATGGGCCACAAAATAAGCAGAGGCGCCAGCATCCAGTCGAGAATTTCGCCAAACAGGGAGCGTCGTTGTTGTTGCCCCGAGGCCAGCGGGTTGCGTTTGTACCAAGCCAATCAGGCACCTGCCTTATGTGTTGGCGTTGGCATTCGCATCTGGAGTGGCCTCTTTCTCGACAAATTTTTCAAGGCAATAACCCAGGCCACGCACCGTGGCAATTCGAACACCGTTGACTTCAATTTTTTTCCGCAGGCGGTGAATATAAACTTCAATCGCGTTGTTGCTCACTTCTTCGCCCCATTCGCACAGGTGGTCTACAAATTGTTCTTTGCTGACCAAGCGGCCCACGCGTTGAAGCAGCACCTCCAGCAAACCCACTTCACGCGCCGAAAGGTCGAGCATGTCGTCGTTGATGTAGGCAATGCGCCCCACCTGGTCGAAGGTGAGTGGGCCGTGCTTCCAGATGCTGGCCCCGCCACCCGTGCCCCTTCGCGCCAAAGCCCGAACACGGGCTTCGAGCTCTTTCAAGTCGAAAGGTTTGGCCATGTAGTCGTCGGCCCCGGCGTCCAGGCCTTGCACGCGTTGTTCAACGCTGTCGGCTGCAGTCAGGATCAGCACAGGCATGTTGTTGCCGCGAGCGCGCAGCCGCCGCAGCACCTCCAACCCACTCATTTTTGGCAAACCCAAATCGAGTATCAGAATGTCGTAGTTCATGGTGGTGAGCGCGGTGTCGGCGTCGCTGCCCTTGAACATGCAATCGACGGCGTAGCCAGCCTGTCGCAACGATTGCGACAAACCTTCAGACAACAAACTGTCGTCTTCGGCCAGAAGTATTTTCATCCCTGTCTCCTCAGTGCAGGCCGGCCAGTGTGGCTCTTTTTACCTGAACATGAATATGTGTAGTGCTTTGATTTTAGCCTGAAAGTGCCACGGCTTTTGCGGCTTGAATTGCGTCACGGGTATTTCGGGCTTCGAGCGCTGCGGCACTTGCGAAGTCGGCCTTGCTGCTGGCGTACAAAATGGCGCGCGATGAATTGATCAACAGACCGCAACCTTGGCTACAAAGGCCGTTTTTAACCGTGTTCAGCAAATCGCCACCCTGTGCGCCAATGCCGGGCACCAGCAGGGGTGAATCACCTACCAAAGCGCGCACGGTTTTGATTTCTTCCGGATAGGTTGCACCCACCACCAAGCCTACTTGCAGGTGGGGGTTCCAGGTGGTGGTGGCCAGTTTGGCGACTGTTTGGTACAGCGGTTCGTTTTTCTCAGTGTTTAAAAACTGCAAGTCGTTGCCACCGGGGTTGGAGGTGCGGCACAGCAAAAACAGACCCCGGTCGGCATACGCATGGTAGGGCTCGACAGAATCGCTGCCCATGTAGGGGCTTAGTGTTACGCTGTCGGCCTTGTAGCGCTCGAATGCTTCAATGGCGTATTGCTTGGCGGTGGCGCCAATGTCGCCGCGTTTTGCATCCAGAATGGTAGTGGCGTGTGGCGCAATTTCATTGGCATAGGCCAGAATGTTTTCCAGCGCGGCTTCGGCCCGGTTGGCTGCAAAGTAGGCAATTTGCGGTTTGAATGCGCAGGCGAACTCGGCTGTGGCTTTCACAATTTCCATGCAGAAGCGTTCGATTTCTGCCGGGCTGGTGCCGCAGCCTTCTGGCATGCGGGACACATCCGGGTCCAGACCCACACACAGCATGGAATTGCTGTGTTGCCAACTGTGCGCAAGGCGTTTCGGGAACGATGAAAATTGCGAAAAACGATTGCTGGTCATTGCATGCGAGAACAGTTGGAAGGTGTCGCTATTGTACAGGATCAGGGCAAGCCCCTAGGGGCAAGAGTGGGCCAATGCACTACACTGGGGCACTTTACTGAATGATCGTTCACTTACGTGCCAGCTGCAAAATTATCCCTGCCTCAAATCCAGTTACTCCTTGGCATTACCGCCATTTGGGGTTTGAACTGGCCTGTCATGAAATACGCGGTAACGCAGTACCCACCTTTGCATTTCCGCACCCTTTGCATGGTGTTTGGCATGGTGGCCATGTGGTTTGTGGCTCGGCAAATGAAGGTGTCGCTCAAGGTTCCCCGCGAAATGTGGGGCAGGCTTGCTTTGCTTTGCATTCCGAACATGATTGGTTGGCACCTGTTTTGTATTCTGGCTGTGAAGGAACTGAGCTCGGGCCGCGCGGCTATTTTGGGCTACACCATGCCAGTGTGGGCGGTGTTGTCGGGCCTTGCGTTTGCGCACCCGGTGGGGCGTCGTGGCTGGATCGGTTTAAGCCTTGCCATGATTGCCGCCATGCTGCTGCTCTCCTCTGAGTTTGCTGCCATTGCAGGCAGCCCATTGGGCGTTGTGCTAATGCTGGTGGCCGCCGCCTGCTGGGGGTTTGGCACTACGCTGATTCGGCATTACCCCACTGGTTTGCATGCCCTCACCTTCACCCATGCCATGATGCCGCCGACCATTGTGGCCATGGGTTTGGCTGGTTTTTGGTTTGAGGGAACCGATGTGGGTGCGCCGCAGGGTTGGTCGCAGTGGTGGCCAATTTTCTACAATGCTTTTGGTGTGTTCGCATTTTGCCAGGTTGCATGGTTTAGCCTGGCCAAATCGCTGCCACCCATTGTGTCGAGCTTGTCCATCATGATTATTCCGGTGGTGGGTGTGATGGCAGGTAGTTTTTTCCTGGGCGAGGTGCCGCATTGGCCTGACTTTGCTGCATTGGTTTTGATTCTTGGTGCGATGGCTGTGATTCTCGTGCCAGGGAGAAAGAAAGCAGTGGTCGGCTGAAGCGCGGGTTGCTTGTGTCGCACTTGCTGGCGAATTAAGAGCTGAACTTGAAGGGTCACCGCTGCCCGAAAACTTGGCATTTCGGCTTGTCAGCTTGAGCCTGCACTAAGCCAAGCCCTCCAAAAGTAATGGTCGGGTCTTGGCTTTAGCGCCAGGGCGCGATTGTTGGTCTCGGCGCGCCAAGCCGGCAAGTTTTCTGACTGGTCATCGTGCGACCCATTGCAAGTTCAGCTCCCCGCACTCCCGTGCAGCGCCTCTCCACCTCCGAGCGACTCATGGCTGTGTTCAGAGGCCAATCGACACCGGCGAATCTGTACCACTTCGCAGTTCACGTATGGACATGCTGCCCAATCGGCGGCGGTGTTTCGATCGCCTCGCCTTCAAGAAAACCTGCCCTTGCGTGCCGAGCAGGGCCGGTGTTGCCCAGCATGGGCAACAGAGAACGGACCCGACCCGTTGTTTAGGAGGGTCGTTCTCAGGCATCGCAAGGCTCAGCAAGGGATCAACAGGTTTTCTGGCGAGAGATCGGAACCCAAGCCGATCGGGCAGTTAACAGGCAGACAAGAGATCGGAACCCAAGCCGAGTGGGCTGATGAAGAATCTGATAAGCAAAGAAGTTTTTCTTCGTTCACAGCGCAAAGCCCGATCCCTAAGATATGTCCACATCAAGAACACTCTGAAGGAGTACACAATGAATTTTGCTGCGCTGATCAAAAAAACCTTGGGGCTAACCGCGGCCCTGGCAATCTCCTCCGCCGCATGGGCCAAGGTTGAATTGCTTAACGTGTCCTATGACCCAACTCGCGAGTTGTATCAGGAGTTCAACCCGGCATTTGCCAAATACTGGAAAGAAAAAACTGGTCAAACCGTGACCATCAAGCAAAGTCATGGCGGTGCAGGCAAGCAAGCCCGCGCAGTGATCGATGGTTTGGAGGCGGATGTAGTCACGCTGGCCTTGGCCTACGACATTGATGCGATTGCTGAAAAAACAGGCAAGATTCCGGCGGACTGGCAGAAAAAGTTGTCCAACAACAGTTCGCCTTACACTTCAACCATTGTGTTCCTGGTTCGCAAAGGCAATCCAAAGAAAATCAAGGATTGGGATGATCTGGTCAAGCCTGGCATTCAAGTGATTACGCCCAACCCGAAAACCTCGGGCGGTGCACGTTGGAACTACTTGGCTGCGTGGGGCTATGCCTTGAAAAAGTCGGGTGGTACTGAAGCCAAAGCCAAAGATTTCGTGACGACACTCTACAAAAATGTACCCGTGCTGGATTCCGGTGCGCGTGGGTCAACCAATACTTTCGTGCAAAGAAATATTGGTGATGTGTTTATTTCCTGGGAAAACGAAGCGTTCCTGGCCATCAATGAATTGGGCAAAGACAAGTTCGAAATTATTGTGCCATCGGTCTCAATTTTGGCAGAGCCTCCTGTGGCTTTGGTGAAGGGCAATGCGGACAGGAAAGGCACGACAGTGGTAGCGCAGGCCTACCTTGATTATCTGTACTCTCCCGTTGGGCAACAAATTGCAGCAGCAAACTATTACCGCCCCAACAAGCCTGAACTGGTGGCCAACAAAGCCGACTTGAATCGTTTCCCCAAAGTGAAACTATTCACCATCGACGAAGTGTTTGGTGGTTGGCAGAAAGCCCAGAAAACCCACTTTGAGGACGGTGGTGTTTTCGATCAAATCTTCAAGCGTTAATGGTCAGGAGTATTGAGCGTGCTTGCGCCCACTTGCATCACCGTGCCCGGCTTGAATGGTAGTGGCCCAGACCACTGGCAAACCTGGGCAGAGAAGGAAATTCCAAATTGCCGAAGGGTAAGCGGGATCGACTTCAACAAACCTGTGGTCGCAGCGTGGGCCGATGCAATTCGAAACAACATTCGCGACGAGGTGGGCAGCGTAATCTTGATCGCCCACAGCTTCGGCTGTTTGGCCAGTGTGGTCGCGATTGCAGACAACGAAACCAAAGTGGCTGGGGTTATTTTGGTGGCGCCAGCATCTCCCCAGCGATTCAGTGCAACGGGGCTTATCACTTCGCAAGAACGTTCACCCACTACTTTACTCGGTGCGATTCCGGCACAGCCTTTGGGTGTACCAGGTGTATTCATCGCGAGCTCGGACGATCCTTGGTTAAAACTGACTCACGCTCGATTTTGGGCTGAAAACTGGGGTTTGCGCTTTTCCTGTTTGCGCAATGCAGGGCATATCAATGTGCAGTCGGGATTTGGAGCCTGGCCTGCCTTGCCTCGTTTGGTCGACAAGTTTCGAGAACAAGTTCAGGCCATTCCTTTGGGTCAAATTCAAGCGCAGAGCCAAGTCAGCAAGAATCGTTTCACCGCGCTGTCGAGGATTCGTCAATTGACGCGCAATTCCATCGACCTTCTGTAGCCAATGGTTGATCATAAGTTTTTCTTATATCGATCCAACTTTTTAATCGTTCAGTATCTAAAGCCCCTCCAATAGACTGCTTGCTTCGCATTTAAATTGAACAAGTTAAGGTCTATCGTGGCTTCGTCTTCTTCCACCAAACGAGTGCTGCCCGGGTTTCATCTCACCCTGGGCTATGCCATCGTCTATCTCTCTTTGCTCATCCTGATTCCGCTGTCCGCGGTGTTCATCAAAACATTCGAGATGAGCTTTGCCGATTTCTGGAGCACCGTGACTGATCCCCGAATCGTTGCAACTTATCGGGTTTCATTTGGAATCTCCTTGTTGGCAGCCGGTATCAATGCGGTGTTTGGCCTTTTATTGGCCTGGATACTGGTTCGCTACACCTTCCCTGGTCGAAAAATTGTGGATGCTTTGGTTGACCTTCCATTTGCACTTCCCACGGCGGTGGCTGGTATTGCACTGACTGCCTTGTATGCCGGCAACGGATGGGTGGGGCAATACCTGGAGCCATTGGGCATCAAAGTGGCTTTTGCACCCCCTGGTATTTTGGTGGCCCTGGTGTTTATTGGTTTGCCCTTTGTGGTGCGGACAGTTCAGCCCGTGCTGGAAGACATGGAAAGTGAATTGGAAGAGGCCGCAAGCAGCCTTGGGGCGAACCGTTGGCAAACCTTTTTTCATGTCATTTTGCCCATCGTGTTTCCAGCTTTGCTCACCGGCTTCGCCTTGGCCTTTGCGAGGGCAGTGGGTGAATACGGTTCGGTTATTTTCATCGCCGGCAACATTCCCTATGTGTCTGAAATTACTCCGTTGATGATCATCACCAAGCTCGAGCAATACGACTACACGGGCGCCACTGCCATCGCATCGGTCATGTTGATCATTTCATTCATCTTGTTGCTGGCCATCAACGGCCTGCAAGCCTGGACTGCCAAACGCACAGGGAGAACTCAATAATGTCGGGCGCTGTTGCATTGCATATTCACACCTCGCGCGCCGAGAAGCTTCAAAGCTCGTCGGCTACGCGGGAAACGCCATGGGTCAAGTGGGCCTTGATTGGCACGGGGGTGGCTTTCTTTGGTTTCTTTTTGCTGCTGCCTTTGTTTGCAGTTTTTGTCGAGGCATTCAGGCAGGGCGTAGGCGTGTATTGGGAGTCTCTCAAAGAGCCTGATGCTGTATACGCCTTAAAGCTGACTTTGTTGGCCGCAGCGATTGCGGTGCCCTTGAACCTGGTGTTTGGCGTGGCCGCAGCATGGGCCATTGCGAAGTTCGAGTTTCGAGGCAAGCAGGTGCTCATCACCTTAATTGACTTGCCATTTTCTGTGAGCCCTGTAATAGCGGGGCTGGTGTATGTGTTGTTGTTTGGCGCGCAGGGCTGGTTTGCACCCTTGTTGGCCGAGTACGAGATTCGCATTATCTTCGCGGTACCTGGCATTGTGCTGGCCACAGTGTTTGTCACCGTACCTTTTATCGCTCGCGAGCTGATTCCGCTGATGGAAGCACAGGGCAAAGAGGAAGAAGAGGCTGCCGTGGTGTTGGGTGCGCGGGGCTGGCAAACCTTTTGGCATGTCACCTTGCCCAATATCAAGTGGGGTTTGCTGTACGGCGTTATTTTGTGCAATGCCCGTGCCATGGGCGAGTTTGGTGCGGTGTCAGTCGTGTCGGGGCACATTCGCGGCGAGACCAACACGCTGCCCTTGCACGTTGAAATTCTATACAACGAATACCAGTTTTCGGCTGCGTTCGCCGTGGCTTCGATTCTCGCGTTTCTAGCCTTGATCACCTTGGGTATTAAAACCAGGGTTGAGCACAAAGCCGCCAAACAAGGCGTGCACTAAGAAGGAATTATCATGAGCATTCAAGTTAAAAACATTCACAAGCAGTTTGGCGATTTCACCGCCCTGAACAATGTCAGCCTCGATTTCAACAGCGGCGAACTGGTCGCCCTGCTAGGGCCATCGGGCTGCGGTAAAACTACGTTGCTGCGCATCATCGCTGGTCTGGAACAGGCCGACAGCGGCACTGTAATTCTGGATGGAGAAGACACCTCCGACACGCATGTACGAGATCGAAATGTAGGCTTTGTGTTCCAGCATTACGCGCTGTTCAAGCACATGACTGTGTTTGACAATGTGGCATTCGGCATGCGCATGAAGCCTCGCAATGAAAGGCCTAGCAAGGCGGAAATCGCAGAAAAAGTGTACAGCCTGTTGAAACTTGTCCAGCTGGATTGGCTGGCGGATCGGTTTCCTTCACAACTCAGTGGCGGGCAACGTCAGCGAATTGCATTGGCCCGCGCATTGGCCGTTGAGCCCAAGGTGCTGCTGCTGGACGAACCGTTTGGCGCGCTGGATGCCAAGGTACGGAAAGAGTTGCGTCGCTGGTTGCGCCGCCTGCACGATGAATTGCACATCACCTCAATTTTTGTGACGCACGACCAGGAAGAAGCGTTGGAAGTGGCTGACCGGGTTGTGTTGATGAACCAGGGCAATGTAGAGCAAATTGGTACTCCAGAAGAGGTTTATCAACACCCGGCCACGCCGTTTGTGTATGGTTTTTTGGGCTCGGTCAATCTGTTCAAGGCACGTCACCTGGGCGATGGTATTCAGGTGGGTGAGTCGAACCTGGCACATTCCGGTACAGTGTTGAACAGATCTGGCGAAGCCGTACAGGGTGCCGATGTGCTGGCATTTGCGCGTCCACATGAAATCGACATTCACACTGAGCCTGATTTTTCTTTGGGGGTACCTGCCAAAGTGGTGCGTGTGTTGCGCTTTGGGTTGAATACTCGGGTTGAACTGGATTCCGTAGATTTGCAACCAGCTCAGCATTTTGATGTAGAAATTAGCGCCGAGCGTGCACGAGAATTGAACTTGCAGGAAGGCCAATTGGTGCGGCTTTCAGCCAAAGCTTTGAAAGTATTTGATGTGGTGGGGGCCGCATGAATTTCCAGCAGTTGCGCATTATTCGCGAAACAGTTCGTCAGGGTTACAACCTGACTGAAGTGGCCAACAGTTTGTACACCTCGCAGCCCGGCGTCTCGAAACACATTCGTGACCTTGAAGAAGAACTGGGTGTGGAATTGTTCATTCGCAAAGGCAAACGCCTGATGGGTTTGACAGACCCAGGCAAGGAGTTGCTGGTGCTGGTTGAACGCATGTTGCTGGATGCGAAAAACATCAAAAACCTGGCTGAGCAATACAGCAGTCGCGACGTGGGTCAGCTGACCGTGGTCACCACGCACACGCAGGCCCGCTATTCATTGCCCACGGTGGTCAATGAGTTCAAAAAAGTTTTCCCGAAAGTGCACTTGCGCATGCACCAGGGCAGCCCCAAGGAAATTACCCAGATGTTGCTGGACGGTCAGGCCGACATTGGTATTGCGACCGAAGTGCTGGGGAATGTCGACGATCTGGTTTCGTTTCCTTATTACCAGTGGAAGCACCAGGTGGTGGTGCAGCAAGGCCACCCCTTGTTGAAGCTGGCCAAGCCCGCTTTGCAGGATGTGGCTGAATATCCGATCGTGACCTATCAAGAGGGTTTCACCGGACGAATCAAAATTGACGAAACCTTTCGCAAGCTGGGTTTAACACTGGATGTGGCCATTTCTGCACTGGATGCGGATGTGATTAAAACCTATGTGGAACTGGGCTTGGGGGTTGGCATTATTGCCAGCATGGCCTACAACCCGGTGAAGGACACAGGCCTGGCTGTGCTTGATATTGAATCGGATTTGCCGATGAACACCACCAGCATTGCGATTCGCAAAGGGCATTACCTGCGTTCATTTGCATACAAGTTCATCGAGCTGTGTAATGCGGATTTGACAGAGGCCAGGTTGCTGGCGGCGTTGAATGATTCATCGGTTTAGGGGACAAGGTAACTCGGCGTGGGTTACTTGTGTCGCACTGGACTAGTGGGCTTGGGAGCTAAACTTGAAGGGTCACCGTTGCGGTTTCTGGCCAACTTGGCATGGGTTACTTGTTCCGCACAGAAAACCGCTTGATCCCTTGTTGAATTGATTCTTGCTCACCGAGCTCGGCAAAAGTGCGGACCGAGTCTCGGTGTCGGCATGAAGCCGACCGCTGCGAATCAACTCAAACGGGGCGGTTTTCTTGAAGTGCGCCCCAAGCAATCCCACCGCCGAGTTGGCTCAAACCCGCAGAGTGCTCCCATCTGCAAGTTCAGCGCCCAGCTTCCCGTGCAGCGCTTAGCCATCACCGAGCGACTCACGGCGGTGTTCAATGGTCAATCGGCACTGGCGAATCTCCCTCACCACGCAACTCACGGCTGATTTCATCGCCCAATCGGCGGCGGTGTTTCGATCGCCTCGCCTTCAAGAAAACCTGCCCTTGCGTGCCGAGCAGGGCCGGTGTTGCCCAGCATGGGCGACAGAGAACGGACCCGACCCGCAGTTTAGGAGGGCCGTTCTCAGGCATCGCAAGGCTCAGCAAGGGAGAAACAGGTTTTCTGGCGAGAGATCGGAACCCAAGCCGAGTGGGCGATTAATAACCCCAAGAGATCGGAACCCACGCCGATCGGGCAGTTAACAGGCAGGCGAGAGATTGAAACCCTCGCCAATTCGGCAATGAATATTCACCGATCAGTTCCGGAAGTACTTCCTCGACCGATACACCAGCGCCTCGCCTTCCCGGAAGTCGCAGCGCAACACCTCGCCCACCATGATGAAGTGATCTCCCTCATCGTAGCGACTGCGCACTTTGCACTCAAAATGCGCCAAAGCATGTGGAATCAAAGGCGCACCACCCAAACCCTCAATCACTTCGACACCCGCAAACCGATCGCCTTTGAAGGTCGAGAAATGGTGTGACAAATCTTCCTGGTCAGCCGACAACACGCTCACGCCATAATGCGTGGCTGCTGCAAATGCATCGTGGCTGCTGGCTTTTTTCGACAAACTCCACAGCACCAAGGGGGGGTGCAGTGAAACGGAGTTGAATGAATTGGCGGTCACCCCCACATATTTGCCCTCGGCATTCTTGGTGGTAATAATGGTGATGCCAGTGGCGAACTGGGCCAGCGCTTGCCGAAACATGTGCGCGTCCAGCTCGGCGTCACCTTCGCGTTTCTCGGCGCGAATGAATTCGGGTTTGGCGTGTTGTTGCATGGGGTACTTCTAATTTTGTGAATGGCTCCATTGTGCCAAACAAGTGCTTGAATTGCTGGAATGGCCACTCAAAACGTGGTTTTCAGGCCCATGTGCTTGAAATGATTTAAAATACGGCCAATTCTAAAAAGGCATTTTTCTTGAGCGCACTGTCCTTCAAACTCAAAACCACCTCGGGCAAAGCCCGTCGCGGTGAAATTACAACCGCACACGGCGTTATCCAAACCCCGATCTTCATGCCAGTGGGCACCTATGGCACCGTGAAGGGCATGACGCCGCGCGACCTCACCGAGATCCAGGCGCAAATTATTCTGGGCAACACCTTTCATTTGTGGATGCGCCCGGGCCTGGACATCATGGAAAAATTCGGTGGTCTGCACCAGTTTATGGGCTGGAAAGGCCCAATTTTGACCGACTCAGGCGGCTTTCAGGTGTTCAGCCTGGGGGCCATGCGAAAAATCAAGGAAGAGGGTGTTCATTTTCGCAGCCCTGTGAATGGCGACAAGTTGTTCCTCACCCCGGAGGAAAGCATGCGCATTCAAACCGTGCTGAATTCTGACATCGTCATGATTTTCGACGAATGCACGCCTTATCCAGCCACGCACTCTGAGGCACGCCTGTCCATGGAAATGTCCATGCGTTGGGCACGCCGTTCTCGTGACTCCTTCGATGCGCTGGGTAACAACAATGGCTTGTTTGGCATTGTTCAGGGCGGCATGTATGAAGACCTGCGCGATATTTCACTACAGGGCCTGGAAGAAATCGGTTTTGACGGGTACGCCATTGGTGGTCTGTCAGTGGGTGAGCCCAAAGATGACATGCAGCGTATTTTGGCGCACACCGCGCCGAAGTTGCCGCAACACAAGCCCCGCTATTTGATGGGTGTGGGTACTCCCGAAGACCTGGTGAATGCGGTGGGGCAGGGCATTGACATGTTTGACTGCGTGATGCCAACCCGCAATGCACGCAACGGCTGGCTGTTCACGCGCACGGGCGACATTCGAATTCGCAACGCGAAATTTCGCAACGATGAAAGCCCGCTTGATGCCACCTGCAGTTGCTACACCTGCAAAAATTTCTCACGCGCGTACCTACACCACCTGGACCGCAGCAAAGAAATTTTGGGTGCGCAGTTGAACACCATGCACAATCTGCATTACTACCTTGAATTGATGCGGGAAATGCGCGAAGCGATCGAGCAAGACCGCTTCGATGAATTCGTGAAAGAGTTCAATGCGCTGCGGGGTCAGAATGCGCAAACGGCTCAACAGCAGTTGCAGCAACAGCCTCAATAGCAGGCGGTACAGCCAGACCAAACTGATCGAGAATCAGCAACACCTGCTGTTGTAAATCGATCACCTCCACCATGCGCTGGTGTTTGTTTTCTCCAATTTGTGCAAGCCGTTGCATGGTTTTTAACTGACCGTGCAGCAATTGCCTTTGCTCGCCCAACACGGGTACATTCGGCTCCCACTGCGCATTTTCAATCGCGGTCAGTGAGGTCACGGCAAAGCCGACGCTGGCGCCATGCGCATTCACCACCAAAATGCTGGATTCATGATCAAGGCTTTGGCGTTCTGCACCCAGCCACTGCGCCAGGTCAAAAACCGGAATGGATTCATTGCGGTGGGTCAGCATGCCCAGCATGGAATTACCGCGTTCAAAAATCTCAATGTCTGCCCGATAGGGAAGTACCTCCCGCACTTGCTCAATCGGTGTAGAAAACTCGGCACCCAATCGATACACCATCAAGCGGTCCAGGCCACGCGTTGCTTTGCCTTGCTGGTTTTTGGCATCCAGTTGTGCGCTTGCACTGGCCTTGGCCAAAATGCAGGCCAGTTCAATCAACTCCTGGTCTTCGCTGATTCGCTGGCAAGACAACACAAAATATTGCGGGCCACGTTGTGAATGTGGGTCCTCTTTTGGAAACGTGGTGCAGGGCAGAGCACCTTCAAGTTGCGCTGCTTTGGGCAGGCCAAAGCCAGGCAGTGGAATGACTGAGTTGAGTGGTACATGAACAATGTCCAGAACCCGATCGATCAGCAAGGCCAGCGGGTTTCCATCGATTCGTATGACAAAGGCCTGCTGCGCAGCATGTTGCAGTTGCTTGTACGTACCAATGCCAAGATAACTCGCCAGGTCAATCGCCGGAATGGTTTGCTCCCTGTAATCCAGGTTGCCCTTGTAGAACCCGCCTGCGTATTCACTGGGCAATAGCACAGGGTTGACCACCGTGGTTTCAATGTCCTTTGGGTTCACTGCAAACAGGGTCGACATGCTTTGCATCAACATCAGCGGTGTGCGGGTGTTCAGGGCGGTGTCTTCGTTCGAAGTTTGCAATTCAAGCGATTGGCGATGCGGTTCCGGGTCCTCGGCTTTGGGCAGCCCGGGCAGGTCGAACAAGGCTTGTGTTGAAAGCACCTGAACCAGTTGGTTCAATTCGCTGTTCATCAGGCTGCCTGCAAAAATGCTGCCTACGGCGTCTGCTGAGCTGACCATGTGCATGGCACCCGGGTTCGCAAAGAACAAGGCTTTGACCTGGTCGGCAATCAGGCCCAGCAAATGATTTTCATGGGCGATCAGCAAAATACAGCCCGGCGTGTACTGGTGTCCGGGCCGATTCAGCAAACATTCCAGGTCGAGCACAGGAATGGTCACCCCGCGCAAATTCAAGCCATCCTTGATCCAGGGCTGTGGGCAGGGCAGTGCCATCAAAGGGTGAAATGGCACCACTTCCCTGACCGATTTCATGGGCAGCGCCAAGGTCATTTCACCAATTCGAAATGAACCAAAGCCCTGTTCGTATTGGCTTAGGTCATTCATGCGGTTTTGCTGCCCGTGTGTTTTTCAAGGCCACCAGTGAGCTCTTCAATCAGGCGGTTCACGGCAATGGCCAGGTCGCGCTGCTGTTCTGCCGAACTGGTAATTTGCTTCACGCTTTCACCTGTTTCAGTCACACTGTTCAAAATTCCTTCAAAGCTTTGGGCTGCGTTCTGGCTCACCTCAACACCTTCTTCAACCTGCGCAACCGATTCTTCAATCAGTGTGGCAATTTCGCGTGCTGCGCTTGAACTGCTTTCAGCCAGCTTGCGTACTTCGGCTGCTACCACCGAGAACCCAACGCCATGTTGCCCGGCGCGTGCTGCTTCAATGGCTGCATTGAATGCCAGCAAGTTGGTTTGGTTGGCAATGTCGCCAATAACACGCACAATTTCCGATACTTTGCTCGAGCTGTTCTGGATGGCATGGATTGCAGCGATGGATCGCTTCAATTCGCGGCTTCCCTGGTGGGCCGCTTCCACGCCTTTTTCTGCCAGTTGTGTGGCGGCTGCCGAGTTGCCGGAAATGTCGGTGATACTTTCGACCAGCTTGGACACACGTTCCCGCATTTCGCTCGACTTCTTGTTGATACCCTGTTCCAGCATCACTTCTTTGGTTACATCGTAGGCATATTTCACCACTTTAACCACGTTGCCATTCAAGTCCAGAATGGGGTTGTAGGTGGCTTGAATCCATACATCGCGGTTGAACTTGCCCACGCGGTGAAAACGGCCGCTGACAAATTTTCCTTCATTCAGTTTCAACCAGAAGTCGCGATATTCTTCACTTTGGGTGTATTCCAGCGTACAGAAAATGCTGTGGTGTTGCCCTTGAATTTCACGCGAGGTGTAACCCATGGCATTGAGGAAGTTGCGGTTGGCGTTCAACACATGGCCGTCCAAATCAAACTCAATCACGGCCTGCCCCAGGTTAATGGCTTCAACCTTGGCTTCGAATTCGGAATTTTTCAATTTGCTATGGGTAACATCGCTGGCAAATTTCACCACCTTGACCAGGTTGCCGCGTGGATCATAAATGGGGTTGTAGGTGGCTTGAATCCACACTTCCCGCCCACCTTTGGCCACGCGTTTGTATTCACCCGATTCAAACTGACCACGGCCCAGGCTTTCCCAAAAGGCCTGGTATTGGGGTGTTGCTGCGTATGCGGCATCCACGAACATGCGGTGGTGGCGACCAATAATTTCTTCCGCTGAATACTCCATCAGTTTTAGAAAGTTGCCGTTGGCTGCAAGTACCTTGCCCTGCATGTCAAATTCAATTACTGCTTGCGAGCGGTCAATCGCGCCCAGTTTGCCTTCGGCATCCAGTCGGGAAAGTTTGGCGTCTGTGATGTCTTGCAGCATGAGTACTACTTTGATCAATTGCCCCTCAAGGCCGATCACCGGGCTGCGTGTACCTGAAAGCCAAATTTCTTTGCCACCCACGCCCTTGTAGCGGAATTCACCTGCCAGGTTTTTGCCTTCACGCAAATCATTCCAGATCTTGAAGTGATTGCTGTCGTTGCGCTCTTCATCGAACATCAAAAAGCTCTCGGACTTGTCAGCCAGGTCCGCCTGGCTGTACCCCAGCGATTTTTGTATCAGTTCATTGCTGTTCAGAATTTTCCCTTCCGCATTGAACTGCAGAATGCAACTGGTGTTGGACACTGAATCCATGCGTGCCTGGGTTTCAATGGCGTGCAATTTGGACTGTGTGATATCGCTACAAAACTTGATGACCTTCACCGGGTTGCCTTCCAGGTCAAGAATCGGGTTGTAGCTGGCCTGTATCCAGATCCGCTTGCCATGGTTGCCCACGCGCAGGTATTCACCAGAGTCATACTCGCCTTGGCCCAGCTTTCGCCAGAAAGCCCGGTAAGCACCGCTGCTGGCCTCTTCCTTGTCCACAAACATGCTGTGGTGCTGACCCACAATGTCGCTTAATGAATAGCCTGTCAGGGAGAGGAAGTTCTCGTTGGCGTGCAAAATATGCCCACCCAGATCAAACTCGATGATGCCTTGCGAGCGGTTCATGGCGTTAACCTTGCCATCGTCTTCAATCGCCTTGGTTTTTGCAGCAGTAATGTCGCTGGCAAATTTAACTACTTTCACTGGCTTGCCATTTACACCCAAAATTGGCGTGTAAGTGGCCTGTAGCCACACGGGGCGGCCATGCCGGTTAAGGCGCATGAATTCGCCTGATTTGAACTCGCCAGCCGCAAGGTCTTTCCAGAAGTTGCTGTACTCCTCCGATTCCGCATAGTTTTTTTCACAAAACTGGCGGTGGTGTTGCCCCACAATTTCTTGCAGGCGATAGCCCATGGCGTTCAGGAAGTTGTCGTTGGCCGCCAAAATACGGCCGGCGGTGTCAAATTCAATCACGGCTTGGGTTTTGTCGATCGCAGCCACTTTGCCTTCATTTTCAAGTGACTTGCTTTTTGCATCGGTTATGTTCGATGCAATCTTGATGACCGAGATCAAATTGCCGTCATCATCCCGAACCGGGTTGTAGCTCGCCTGGATATACACCTCTTGACCTTGCGAATCCAGTCGCAAAAACTCACCACTTTGAAACTCGCCTTCGCGCAATTTGCTCCAGAACAGCCGGTATTCGTCCGACTCCGCGGTACTTGCTGTGCAAAAAAGGCTGTGGTGCTTGCCCAGCACATCCTCCTCCGAGTAGCCGAAAACATTCAAAAAGTTCTCGTTGGCATACAGCACATTGCCGTTCAAGTCGAATTCAATGCAGGCCTGGCTTTTCGCCAGCGCGTTGAACAAGTGGGTGCGGTGCTTGCCAGGTTGCTCGATATTGGGTGTCATGGGTCGCCTTGTTAATCAGAATGAGTTGGCTTGATTGGGGTAAATACCATTGTGTGTGGCCTTGTCCGGCTCAATCACTTGATAAAACAGGTAATCACCGGCCAGTTTGCGGTTTTTCCAGCTTTGGGAATCGCACGTTTGGGTAGGGGGGTAATGCTGGGGGAGGGGTTTAATGGCCTATCTGACGGGCTTTCAGTTTGGCGTAAGTTTTCGCTTTGATACTCATCCGCAAGCCTAGGCTCGGGAGGGATGTGACCTCGTATTCCGTGTCTGCGGTTAACAACAACCTTAAAAAAGGAGACAAGCGATGAGCAACCCAAAGGGCGGTGAAGCCTACTGGAAAGCGACACTCGGCCTGTTGACCAAGATCATGATTGTGTGGTTTTTGGTTTCTTACGGCGCCGGTATTCTGTTTGTTGAGCAACTGAATCAATTCAGCATCGGTGGTTACCCACTGGGCTTCTGGTTTGCCCAACAAGGTTCTATTTACATGTTCATTATCCTCATTTTCTACTATGCGAAGAAAATGGGTCAGATCGACCGCGAACACGACGTCCACGAAAACTAAGGAGATTGCCAATGGATTTGCAAACAATCACCTACGTCATCGTGGGTTTGAGTTTTGCGCTGTACCTCGGTATTGCGTTTTGGGCTCGTGCTGGCAGCACGGGTGAATTTTATGTGGCTGGCGGTGGCGTTCACCCCGTGGCCAACGGCATGGCGACTGCGGCAGACTGGATGTCAGCCGCATCGTTTATTTCAATGGCGGGTCTGATTGCCAACATGGGCTACGGCGGTTCCGTATTCCTGATGGGTTGGACCGGTGGTTATGTATTGCTGGCCATGTTGCTGGCTCCGTACCTGCGCAAGTTTGGCAAGTTCACGGTGCCCCAGTTTATTGGTGACCGTTACTACTCCAACACAGCACGTACAGTGGCTGTGATCTGTTTGCTGGTTGCTTCCATTACTTATGTAATCGGCCAGATGACAGGTGTGGGTGTGGCGTTCTCCCGATTCCTGGGCGTGTCCGCTGAAGTGGGTATTTATGTGGGTATGGGTATTGTGTTTATGTACGCTGTGTTTGGCGGCATGAAGGGCATTACCTACACGCAAATTGCACAGTACATCGTGTTGATTTTCGCCTACACCATTCCCGCAATCTTCATTTCCTTGAACCTGACAGGCAATCCTTTGCCGCAGTTGGGCTTGGGTTCCGACATGCTGGCCAATGGCCAACCCATGCTGGCCACCCTGGACAAGGTTGTGACTGACCTAGGCTTTAGCCAATACACCACAACACCTGCTGGTGGTAGCTACCTGAACACCTTCTTCTACACCGTTAGTTTGATGATTGGTACCGCGGGCCTGCCCCACGTTATTATTCGCTTCTTCACTGTACCCACAGTGGCTGATGCGCGTTCATCTGCCGGTTGGGCACTGGTGTTCATTGCAATTTTGTACACCACGGCACCTGCTGTTGGCGCAATGGCCCGTTACAACCTGCATGCCACGGTGAATTCCAATGTGGCCACTGGTGGCGACTTGTTCGCAGCTGACGCAGCTTTGGAAAACGACAAGAAGCCGGACTGGATGGGTCGTTGGGAAACCACAGGCTTGCTCAAGTTTGAAGACAAGAATGGCGATGGTCGTATTCAGTACTACAACGATGCAAGCAAGAACCCCGAGTTCTTGGCCAAAGCGGAAGCTGCAGGCTGGAAAGGCAATGAAATGACAGTGAATGCCGACATCATGGTGTTGGCCAACCCTGAAATTGCATTGCTGCCCAACTGGGTGATCGCCTTGGTGGCTGCCGGTGGTTTGGCTGCTGCGTTGTCGACTGCTGCTGGTTTGCTGCTGGCGATTTCGTCTGCGGTTTCGCATGACTTGATCAAGGGCGTGTTCAATCCCAATATTTCTGAAAAGAACGAACTGCTGGCCGGTAAAATTTCCATGGCGGGTGCGATTGTTCTGGCCGGTTATCTGGGCTTGAACCCGCCAGGCTTCGCGGCGGGTACTGTGGCCTTGGCCTTCGGTATTGCAGCATCAAGCCTGTTCCCGGTAATCATGATGGGTATTTTCTCCAAGACCATGAACTCCACAGGCGCAATCGTGGGTATGTTGACAGGCTTGGCAGTAACCCTGTTCTACGTGTTTGCACACAAGGGTATTTTGTTTGTAAACGGTACGGAATACCTGCACTTGGTTGGCGGTGCCAACGGCTTCTTCGGCATCACGCCTGAAGCTTTCGGTACGGTAGGCGCGATTTGTAACTTTGTTGTGGCCTATCTGGTCAGCAAGGTAACAGCACCACCCCCAGAGCACATTCAGCACTTGGTTGAAGATGTACGTACCCCGCGTGGTGCTGGCATGGCAACTGGTCACTGATTGACTGTTCAACAATAACCACTGCCTTCACTGAAAGGCAGGGCTTGAGAAGCTTGAAAGCCCGGTGAGAAATCACCGGGCTTTTTGTTTTTCTAGAGTAAAACTGTTACTTCCACACTCAAAAAAATGCTCCAATGCTTTGAAATTGGGCATGTATCCATGGGTGACTTGCCAAAGCGGCAATCAGCAGCCCCACGAGCAAAACAATTCCGAAAGGCTTGAGAGGGCTTGTTTTTGTGGGTGTAGCAGGCAATGCAGTGGGCGCTTTGACCGTGTTTTTTTGAACTTGCTGTGTGTTGTCTATCGAGGTTGCTTGGCTGCCTGCCTGGTCCATGGGCAGACTGTTTTTGACCTTTTCCGGAACAACTTTGCCTAAAAACCACATGGCGGCGCTAATCACGACCAAATCGTCGGTAATGCCAAACAGCACGAGGAAGTCGGGGATCAGGTCGATGGGGCTAAACAGATAAACCACCACAGCCAACATGAAGCCCTTGATCCATTTGGGCGTGTCTGCATGCCGGAAAGCGTGCCACAGCATGCGACCATGAGTTTTCAGGGCTTTAAGTTTCGTAAGAATCGGAAAAAAACGTGTGATCATGCGCAGTACCCAACAACTAAAAAGAGGACTCATTGTGACCCAAGCACCCTTGATGATCCAGCGTTCATGCCGAATCCCTGTGCCTCTGGCCGATTGCTTTGCCTTGTACACCCGTTTAAAGGCGGATGAATACATTCACAGTGACGCACTCATAGCGCCGATTACTCGTATAGAAATGATTCAGGGCAAATCGTTCAATGAAGTGGGCGATATTCAGCGAATTACATTCAAGGGCGGTGCTGTTATTGATGAAGAAGTGTTGGCCTTTGTGCCAAATCGCCAGTTTGTATACAAGGGTACGGGCTTTAGCCAACCCCTGTTGAATTGGCTTGATCATGCCAAAGGCTCATTTGAATTTGAGAAGGATGGCGACGGCACTTTGGTGACCTGGCGCTACCTGTTTTATTTAAAACCCGGCTTGGGCATTGGGCCCAAGCGACTCGTATTCAAGGCGGCGGTAGTTGATTTGATCTGGAACCGGATGATGACCAAAACTTTGGTTAATCTCACCCAAATCATCACCCTGCGCGCCTTGCAGGCAGGAAAAAGATGATGAATCCGTGTGTAAAAAACAGCCTGCGAATTGCGGCTGTTTTCAGTTTGATGATGTTGGTTTTTCTGGGTTTCCAGAGTACGGCGCGCGCTCAAACAGTGAGCGGAAAAGAGCCTGATATTTGTGTATTCGACTTACTTGGTGCCAAAGGACCAATTTTTAATTTGGCTCAGGAATATGCCCTTGAGGGCCGAAAAAACGGCTACGGCTTTAAACCTGTGGTGTACACCAATGAATCGGTTGCCGCCAAAGACTTTGAAATTGGTGTGTGCGATGGCCTGGTGGCCACTGGCATTCGAACCCGAAAATACAACAGCTTTACCGGCAGCCTGGATGCGATTGGTGGCTTGCCCAACTACGATGCAGTGTTGCTGGCTTTGAAGTCAATGGGCAGCCCCCAATTGCAAAGTGTGATGCAGCAAAGTGACTTTGAGGTGGGTGGTGTATTGCCCTTCGGTACAGCTTATGTGTTTGTGCGCGATCGCGAAATCAATTCACTGGCCAAGGCTGCGGGCAAGCGGGTTGCGGCTTTGTCGCACGATGAATCGCAGCGCGGGCTGATTGAGCAGGTTGGCGCACAACCGATTGCTGCGGACGTATCCAATTACGGTTCCATGTTCAACAACGGCGCTGTGGATATTATCGTGGCCCCTTCGATTGCCTACTCACCTCTTGAGCTTTACAAGGGCCTGGGCAGGCGTGGCGCAATTATTCAGTTGCCTGTGGCCATGGTCACTTATCAAATCATTTTGCGAAAGTCGAAGTTTCAGCCGGGTTCAGGCCAGAAATTGCGGGCTTTTGTCGCGAAGGAAATGCCCAAGGCCTTGGAAGCAGTGAAAAAAATCGACCGACAAATTCCAGACAAAGCCTGGCTGAAAATGACGGATGCAGACAAGGTTGAATACACCACCATGATGCGTGAAGCCCGAATCAGCTTGAGTAAAGATGGCGTGTACGATGGTTGTGCCTTGCGTCTGCTGAAAAAGGTGCGTTGCTCAATCGATGGCAAAGCCTCTGAGTGCAGTTTGCCCGAGGGCTACACAGTGCCCAAGAGTTGCCCGATTCAGGCCATGTAAGCCGGCGCTTCTGGTTTAGCCAATCACCACCGGGGTGTCGGGAAGTTCATTCTTGCCGCCCCCACTGTGCGGAAAGTGCTCAATCAATTTTGTGCTGACCGCATCAATACTGTTCATCACCCCAGCCTCGAATTGTCCTTGGGCAAACGACTGCTCAATTTGGTGGCATAGCACTTCCCAGTAAGCGTTGCCAACCTTGGCGTGAATACCCCGGTCTGCCACAATTTCGATGGCATGGTCCGCCAGCAGCACATAAATGAGCACTCCGTTGTTGAGCTCGGTGTCCCACACGTGCAATTCACTGAATACCTCAATGGCGCGTTGACGGGGCGTTTGCGCCTGCAACAGGGGGTGTAGTTCGAGCGCGCTTTCCACCGCGAATCGAATTTCACCGGAATGCTGGCTTTCGCTGGCGCTTATGGCCTGCGCGATGTGTTGCAGGTGTGCGGGCGAGAATGTTTTCCGCACATCGCGCTCGGTGGTTATCAGGTGTTTTACTACACGTTTGAAATTCATGGTTACCACCTACCCGAAGCGCCACCGCCTCCAAAACCGCCGCCTCCACCACTGAAGCCGCCACCTCCGCCAAAACCGCCACCACCGCGACCGAAGCCACCACGGCCGCCACCCATGCCACCCACCGAATTGCCAAACAGGGTGAGCAGCGCAGCCACTACAGCAGCAAGCACGGCAAAAACCACGGCGCCAGCGAACAACCAAGCCACCACGAACACCAAACCGCCAGTGGCCAATGCTGCGGGCAATTTGCCGATGGTTTTGCGCAGAAACCCGCCCACGAAAAGCGAGAGCATGAACAGCACAGGTGCAATGTCTTCAATGGTGCTTGGGTTGTTTGCTGTTTGCTGCGCAACCGGCTCTGGCAGGGGTTCGCCTTCAATCACTTTGATCATTTGGTCCACACCGGCTGCCACCCCACCTGCAAAATCGCCCTGGCGAAACTGCGGCACAATAATCTCTTCAATAATTCGTTTGGAGGTAATGTCGGTAAGGGCACCTTCCAAGCCGTAGCCCACTTCAATGCGCAGTGTACGGTCCTGCAGGGCCACCACCAAAATTGCGCCATCGTCCACATTTTTGCGGCCAATTTTCCAATTCTCGGCCACACGCAATGCATATTGCTCAATGGTTTCTGGCTGGGTGCTTGGCACCAGCAACACAGCAATCTGGCTGCCTTTGGTGGCTTCAAATGTTTGCAATTTTTGAATCAGTGCAGTTCTCTGTTCCGGGCTTAGCGTGCCCGTTGTGTCGACCACTTGGGCATTCAAGGGGGGCACAGGTACTTCTTGAGCCGACAACATGCCAGGCACTGGAATCAGCAGCACCAGCGCCAGCAGCTTACTTAGCCAAAACCGGGCAATTGAATTGCACATGGTGTGCATCACTTGGTGCCAAAGTCCACGGTGGGTGGTTTGGAAATAGCGGCTTCGTTTTCAACCGTGAAGCTGGGCTTCACTTCGTAGCCCATCACCATCGCGGTCAGGTTGTTGGGAAATGAACGCACTGTCACGTTGTACTCCTGAACCGATTTAATGTAGCGGTTGCGCGCCACGGTAATTCGGTTTTCTGTGCCCTCAAGCTGCGTTTGCAAATCACGAAAACCTTGATTGGCTTTCAGATTGGGGTAGTTCTCGGTAATCAACAAGAGCCGCGACAAAGCACCACTCAGCTCACCTTGCGCCTGCTGAAATTTGTTGAAGGCTTCCGGGTCGTTGATCAGTTCCGGAGTGGCTTGAATCGACGTTGCTTTTGAGCGCGCTTCAACCACCTGCGTCAGTGTTTCCTGCTCAAAATTGGCTTCGGCCTTCACCACATTCACCAAATTGGGCACCAGGTCGGCCCGGCGCTGGTACTGGTTTAACACCTCGGCCCAGGCCGCTTTCACTTGTTCATCCGTGGTTTGAATGGTGTTATACCCGCAGCCGCTGAGTAGCAGCGCAAACATGAGTGTGAGCAGGGAAAAAACGCGATTCATTGGGGCGCTCCTAGGTGGGTTGTTGACTGATTGTGCAATTAAAAAAGCCCACGGTGCAACTGCAGCATGGGCTTTGGTCAGAAAAAATGATCTGATTTACTTCTTCATCATTTCGAAGAACTCTGCGTTGTTCTTGGTCTGGCGGATCTTGTCCATCAGGAATTCCATCGCAGCAATTTCGTCCATGTCGTGCAGCAAGCGGCGCAGTACCCAAATCTTTTGCAGCAAATCGGGTTTGATCAACAACTCTTCGCGACGTGTTGAAGAACGGTTGATGTTGATGGCAGGGTACACACGCTTTTCCGCCATGCGGCGTTCCATGTGAATTTCCATGTTGCCGGTGCCCTTGAATTCTTCGTAAATCACTTCATCCATGCGGCTGCCGGTGTCTACCAGTGCAGTTGCGATAATGGTGAGCGATCCACCTTCTTCAATGTTACGGGCGGCACCGAAGAATCGTTTGGGGCGATGCAGGGCATTGGCGTCTACACCACCGGTCAGCACTTTGCCAGAAGACGGCACGACCGTGTTGTATGCGCGGGCCAAACGGGTAATGGAGTCGAGCAGAATGACCACGTCGCGTTTGTGCTCAACCAGGCGCTTGGCCTTTTCAATCACCATTTCTGCAACTTGCACGTGGCGGGTTGCGGGTTCATCGAATGTGGAGGCGATTACTTCGCCACGCACTGAGCGCATCATTTCCGTGACTTCTTCGGGGCGTTCGTCGATCAACAACACAATCAAGGTGATGTCGGGGTGATTGGCGGTAATCGCGTGTGCAATGTGTTGCAGCATCACGGTTTTACCCGATTTCGGTGGGGCCACCAGCAAACCACGCTGGCCTTTACCAATGGGTGCCACCAGGTCGATGATACGGCCAGTATTGTTTTCTTCGCCGCGCATGTCGCGTTCCAGCTTCAAAGGCTGGTTCGGGTGCAGCGGTGTCAGGTTTTCAAACAGAATTTTGTGTTTGCTGGCTTCAGGCGCTTCGCCGTTTACCTTGTCTACTTTCACCAGCGCAAAATAACGCTCACCGTCTTTGGGGGTGCGTACCTCACCTTCAATGCTGTCACCAGTGTGCAGGTTAAAGCGGCGAATCTGGCTGGGAGAAATGTAAATGTCGTCCGGGCTGGCCAGGTACGAGGTTTCAGGTGAGCGCAGGAAGCCAAAGCCATCAGGCAGCACTTCGAGCACACCATCACCAAAAATTTGCTCACCGTTTTTGGCGCGTTTCTTCAGGATTGCGAACATCAATTCCTGTTTGCGCATGCGGTTGGCGTTTTCAATTTCAAGGCCACCAGCCACTTCAAGCAGGGCAGAGACGTGTTGCGTTTTTAGTTCAGATAGATACATGTTTGGCTATTTGTGTAGGTGGCGAACGCCGCGAGGTAAACAGGTTAACGAAGGGTGGGGGTTTTACTGCAGTGAGGGGGTTCGATGCCCGGCACATGCCGGGCGACTCAATCAATATTGTATTACAGGTGGCTGTCGATAAAGGCGGCCAGCTGTGATTTGGACAACGCACCCACTTTCGTGGCGACCACGGCACCGTTCTTGAACAACATCAAGGTTGGAATGCCGCGAATGCCGTACTTGGCAGGCGTTTCAGAATTCTCGTCCACGTTCATCTTTGCAATTTGCAGCTTGCCGTTGTATTCAGATGAAAGGTCATCAAGAATTGGCGCAATCATTTTGCAAGGACCACACCATTCAGCCCAATAGTCCACCAGCACTGGGCCGTCGGTTTTCAAAACATCGCTGTCGAAAGATGCGTCACTGACGTGTTTGATCAGGTCACTGCTCATTTAAATCCTCAGTTGGGTAATTGCTTTGGAGGGTGTTCACAAAGCGTGTCCGGGTGATTAAAGCACACGCGCAGACCATGAAAGTTCTTCATTTAAGAAAATGCTATTCTGAATGGTACAGCGAAATTGAACTGAAACACAAACCCGCGCACGTTTTAATCGACTTAACAACATACATTAGCCTTTACACGTTTTGACCCAACAACCTGTTTCTGTCGATCCTTTTCTAGCCACCCCATTTGCGGCGGCATTTGACTGGCTAAGCCGATCGGGGCTGGATGCCCGCCAGGTGTTGTGGGTGATGCCCCGCATAGAAACCGTGGGCAGCTTTAAGCGGCATTGGGCGCAGCACCACGCGGGCCTTGCCACGCTAGGGCCTTGGGTTCAAACAGCGGACCGTTTAAGCCAGCCAGCCGCCATGGGCCCCTGGTTGGCCTTGCAAGCCGATTTGGTGGGGGTGTTGCGGCAATTGCCTTTGTTGGGCGGTGGTTCATCGCCCTCGCAATTGTGGGGTTTGGCCCAGGAATACCTGGAGTTGGCTTTGCGACAGGTTTTGGTGCAAAAACGCAACACAAGTGCGCTTGCCCAGTATTGTGAGAACAACACTTTTGCTGCTGAAGAGGCTCAAGTGGTGGCCACATTGGCCCAAACCTATGCGACCGAACTCATGGACCTGTTGCCCAAGCCAGCCAAACCCAAGGGCAGTCCGCCCGTGCAGGTGGTGTGGTTTGATGATGGCGAAAATGTGCCAGGCCTTTGGCTTGATCTGTTTTACCCCGAGGTGCCGGTTCAGGTGTTCAGGCTTTCTGCCATTGAGGGCCCACAACCCTGGCAACAATTGGGCGTGAAGCGTTTTAACACCCAGCCCAGCCCCGTGGTGTTGCAGGTGGCGCCCGACGAAACCACGCAGGCCCAGCAGGCCGCACACCAAATTCTGGAATGGTTGCGAGAAGACCCGGTCAGCGAAATTGCTGTGGCGGTACTTGATCGCTTGGCTGCGCGCCGTATGGTGGGGCTGCTGGCTGAAGTGGGTGTGTTGGTAGATGACCGCACCGGGTGGCGTTTGTCCACATCGAATGTGGCGGGCTGGTTTGACCACCTGTTGCAACAGTTTGTAGAGCAGGGCCAGCTTACTGCCATTGCTCAGCCCTTTACCGGCTTGCCGCTTGAACACCTGGAGCCTTGGGCTTTCGGTAAAACAGGGAACCGTTACACGCTGGCGCAGTGGGCAGGCGCTTTCATGGCCCTGTTTGAAAAATATGATCTGGACACGGCCTTGCAGCCTGACGAAGCGGGGCAGCAGTTGCTGACCGTGCTGGGTTTGATGCGGCAGGTGCCTGCGCAAACCGAATTTGATTCACACGAATTTTTGGCAGCCTGGCGCAGCTGGGCTGAGTCACAACGTTTTCGCCCTCTCGACATTGAAAGCCCTGTGCGAATGGTGCCCTTGTTGAGCACGCGCATGCGGCAATTCAGGCGTGTGTTGGTGTTGGGTTGTGCACAGTCCCATTTTCAGGAAAGCCCACCCGGTTTGTTACCACCTGCTGTGGCGCAGGAATTGGGTTTTCCCGGCCCGCGCCTGGCTCGCATTCAAAAAATATCTGCCTTGTACGAGTTGCTGTTGCACAGCAATGAGGTGACCTTGGTACACAGCGCACAGGTGGCAGGCAAACCCGAAATGTTGTTGCCTGAATTGATGTGGCTGGACATTGTGTTGCGGGATTCCGAAAGCCATGCCCAGCCTTGGGCCAGCCAGTGGTACCGCGCGCCATCCGATTTTGAAATTGAAGTGCGCGAAGCACCCGAGCAGGCCTTGCAGTTAACGGCCTTGAGCAATTCGGGTTCAATGCCCGATTCTTTAAGAGTGACAGCGCTGGACGACTGGAAGGCATGTCGCCTTCGGTTTGGCTTGAAACACGCTTTGCCCTGGCCACCTCAGCGTGATGAGGGTGCCATGCGTTATGAGCAATTGCGCGGAGTGTTTGTGCACAAGGTGCTGGAAAAAACAGCACAGCACATGGCCTTGCCTGGCCAGCCCGTGAATCAGTTGCAAGCGTGGAAACAAACACTGCTGGACCAGGCCCAGCTTGTGTGGAACACGCTGGAGTTGGACGATCGCGCAACTGTTTACCCCTTCCTGAAGTTTTTTGATCAAATTGTGCCGCGCCTGGCCGGTAAATTGATGGAACGTCAAATTCAGGGGTGGCAGTTCAAGGGTGCAGAGCAGCAGGTTGAACACACACTTGTATTGCAACCCAGCGGAGCCTCGCTTGCATTGAAAGGCCGCGTGGACAGGTTGGATACCCGGGGTGGCGCACTGGCGATTTCAGACATTAAATTTACCAACCCTGCCGTGTTGAAAAAAAGACTGGCCGATCCTTTGAGCCAGCCTCAATTGCCCGCCTATCAGGCCATGTTGAACAGCCCTGGTGCGCAACTTGATTTCCTGGGCTTGCACAAAGACAAAGTGGATTGGGTGAGTTTTCCGCCCTTGAGCGATGAGTACCGTGAACAGGGTTTTCAGTCCTGGGGGGAGGTGTTGCTCAGTGAACTGGTCAGTGAACTGAATTCGTTTTTTGAAGGCAAGGCGGTGTGGCAAGCCAACCCAGGTGACGCCTGTGAATACTGCGCCGTGCGTGGCGTGTGCAGGCCCGAAACCCACCCTGCTTTTCGCGAAGGAATGAACGGCGAGGAGGGCGACGATGACTGATTCGCCCACCAACAAGTCGCCCAACGACTTCACATCGATTGCCTGCAACCCGGCCAACAGCGTTGTTGTGGAGGCTTGCGCAGGCAGTGGTAAAACCTGGTTGCTCACCGCACGCCTGTTTCGTTTGCTGTTAAGTGGGGCAAGGCCTGATCAAATTTTGGCGATTACCTTCACACGCAAAGCCGCGCAAGAAATGCAGGAACGCCTGTTTGGTTTGTTGCGTGAATGTGCCTTGTTGAGTGACGACAAGCTGAGCGCTTTGTTGACCGAACGCGGTGCCGTGGCCAATGAGACCAACCTGAGCAAGGCGCGTGCGCTTGCGGGCGAGGTGCTGACCAATTCACGTGGGGTGACCATCGACACGTTCCATGGCTGGTTCGCGTCTTTGTGCCAAATGGCACCCTTGGCCAGTGGCTTTTCAAGGCAAAGCGAACCCACCGATCAAACCGGGTTCTGGATGGACATGGCCATTGATGTGTTCACAGCCAATTTGCTGAACGATCAATCGGAATTGCTGCCAGCCTTTGACACGCTGGCCTCACAAATGGACCGTGCCGTGGTGCGCCAGGTGTTGCAGCATGCGTTGACCAATCGCGTGGCTTGCAGCCTGTGGTTGCACAACAGCGAAGCGCCACCGTTGAACTTGGTGTTTGGCATTGATGAAGGCGAACAATGGCCTGTTGAAGTGTTGAACAACAAGCATTATCTAGAGCAATGGCAACAAGCTGCACGCTGGCTGGCCTTGGGCACGGCGAAGCAACAGGGCCATGCTGTGGAAATTGAAAAGGCACTGACTGCATTGCGGGAAGGTGGCGATGCAAGGGATGTTTTTGAGCAGCTGAAAGCGGTTTGTTTGACCGCAAAAAATGAACCGAGCAAAAACTTTTTCAAGATCACTGCGGGCCAGAAAACAGCGGTGGATGAAACAGACTATGTGCAAACCTTGGAGGGCTTGGCCCTGCAAACAGCACAGGCCTTGCAATTTGAAAAAGACCAGCTCGACATGCAGGCCACAGCTGCTTTGGCGCAATTGATTGAGCCCTTGTTTGACACGTACAAATCAATCAAGCTTGAGCAGGGTTTGTGCGATTTCGATGACCTTGAAGCCACCGCATTGCGCATGTTGATGAATGATGAACAGCGCGCTTACATGCAGCAAAAACTGGACACGCGCGTGCGTCATTTGTTGGTGGATGAATTTCAAGACACCAACCCGGTGCAATGGAATATCTTGAAACTTTGGTTGCAAGACTACAGTGGTGATGACAAGCCCAGCGTGTTTTTGGTGGGCGACCCGAAACAATCAATTTACCGTTTTCGACGGGCCGAAGCGCGCTTGTTCAACCACGCGCGCACCTGGCTTGTGGAAAACTTCGCAGCCAAAACTTTGGAATCGGATTCAACACGGCGTTGTGCGCAGTCTGTGGTTAATGTGGTCAACACCGTGTTCGAGCCGGGGCAAACGCGGGGGCAAACTGCCTTTCGCACACACACCAGTTTGGCTGGAAAAAGTGAATCCACGCTGAGCGGCTTGAATGTTTATCCCAAACTGCTCAAAGAAGAGCAAGGCCCCGATGAAGCGCAGCGTGTGGTGCACACTCTGCAACAGTGGCTGGCCAATGGCAGCATCCAGAATTTGAGTGAAGTGATGGTGCTGGTGCGCGCCCACAAAAGTGGCGTGCCCCTCATGGCTGCTCTGCGTGAAGCCGGTTTGGCTTACACCATCAAAGACAAAGGCGAGCGTTACACCTCGCAGGTATGGGGTGACACCATTGCACTACTGGGTTTTCTGAATGACCCACATGCCAATTTGCACCTGCTGCAATTGTTGCGTTGCCCCCTCATTGGGCTTTCTTCACCGCAATTTCAGGCGCTGATTCAAGCGGGTAAAACAACCCGGACCACCACTGGGGCCAACACCGTGTGGAGTACGCTGGAGGCCTTGGCCGGGCAACATGAGAGACCATGGGCGAACTTGCATGCGCAATTGTCGGAATGGCTGCGCATGGCGCGCGCCTTGCCGCTGTTTGAAACCCTGTCCAAAGTTGTTACCGATACCAAGGCCTCTGAAAAATATTTGAATTCAGCGTCACCGCGCCAGCGGGTCATGATGGCTGAGCACTGGGATTGGTTAAAAGCTTGGGCACTGGGTTTGAACAAGGGTCGTTTTCCAAGCCTGCAGCACGCTTTGGATGAGGCTGTGAAACTGCAAACCTATGCCAGCTCCGACAGCGAAGGCGCAGCCAACAACCCGGATGTCTTGCGCATCATGACCGTGCATTCAGCCAAGGGTTTGGAGGCAAACCACGTGTGGCTGTTCGATGCAAACTCGTCGCCCAAACCCGGTGGCAGCAATGCGGGTTTGCTGATCGATTGGGCTTTGGGTGAATCGCACCCCAACTCAGTCACAGTGATGGGCAATTTGAGCAACCCCAGCCCAGGCCGTGCATCTGCTCAAACCATTGAGCAACAAGCTTATGCCGATGAGGAAGACCACTTGCTGTATGTAGCGCTAACCCGCGCCCGGTATTCCATTCACTTAAGTGGCAGTGAAAAGCGTGGGGCCAACAAGGGCTGGTATGAACGCTTGCTGCCTTTTGCCTCGCTAGTGCACAACACTTGGCCAACTTTTGAAAGTGCAATAAATGCATCCGATGAAGCCAGGCAAGGGCCCGCCCAAATTGAATTGGCTGGGCTGTTCGATCCCCCCGCCGTGTGGGTACGCCCGCAGTTTCCGGTACTGAAAGCATTGAATGCGCCTGTGGGCAAGGTGGTGCCTCGTATTACCACGCCCGAATTGCGAAAAGGCACAGCCTGGCATGCTGCGCTTGAATGGGTTGACGAGCTGTTTGATGTGCCTTTCGACACCTGGTGGGCGCGGGTGTTGGTGCGCTGCGAGGCGGTGTTTCGACCCCTGCGGGACGATGAATTGCTGCATGTGGAGCAATCCTGCCGTTTGCTGGTGGATAAGGCTGACTTGCAGCCTTGGTTGCAAGGTGCTGTGGTCAGCAACAACCGTGTGTTCAATGAACTGGAATGGGTGCTGGGCGATGGGCGGTCGCTTCGGGCTGACCGGGTGCTTGAGTTGTCCGACCGTTTTCTGGTGCTGGACTACAAATGGGCAGTAAATGCAGGCAATTTGGAAGGCTATACCCAGCAAGTGCTTGAATACGTGGGTTTAGTTGACCTCACCCTGAACAAGGGCAATAAACTGGCGCCCACACAAGCTGCACTGATTGACCGGCATGGCGAGGTTCACTGGCTGACTTCGGTGTAGAATTTAGTCTGGCGGGCCTCCCCGCATGGCGTAGCGGCCAACCTGGTCAGGTCCGGAAGGAAGCAGCCACAACCGTGAAGTCAGTGCCGGGGTTCTGGCTCGCCTCTTAATTTGTTGGACCCAGCGCGGAATCAACCGTGGACACAAACGTGGACCCAATCTGAATGAATCAAACCGTATCTCAGGCTTTGGCACGAAAATGGCGACCGCGAGACTTTGATTCTCTGGTGGGCCAGGCCCATGTGGTTAAAGCCCTCTCCCACGCGCTCGACAATCAACGCCTGCACCATGCCTATTTGTTCACCGGCACCCGCGGTGTAGGCAAAACCACCATTGCCCGAATTCTGGCCCGCGCCGTGAACTGCGAGCAGGGTATTAGCCGCACGCCTTGTGGCAAGTGCCAGGCTTGTGTCGAAATCAGCCAGGGCCGGTTTGTCGATTTGCTGGAAGTGGATGCAGCCACCAACACGCGCGTGGATGAGATGCGTGCCTTGCTTGAGAATGCCATGTACGCGCCCACCGCAGGCCGCTACAAGGTGTATGTCATCGACGAAGTGCACATGCTGTCGACCAGTGCATTCAACGCCATGCTGAAAACGCTGGAAGAGCCACCAGGCCATGTGCTGTTTATTCTGGCCACCACCGATCCGCAAAAAATTCCAGCCACGGTCTTGTCGCGTTGCCTGCAGTTTGCCTTGCGCCAATTGCCGCCCGACCAGCTTGCAGACCACCTGGCCCACATTCTGACGGAAGAGAAAATTGCCTTTGAGCCCGGTGCGCTGCGCCTCTTGGCCAAGGCCGCACGTGGCAGTGTGCGTGATGCACTTTCACTGACTGACCAGGCCATTGCCTACAGCGCAGGCCATGTGGGTGAAGAAACCGTACGAACCATGCTGGGCGCTGTGGATCAGCAAGTAGTGCATCAGTTGCTGCAAGCCCTGGCTGTTGGCGATGGCAAGGCTTTGCTTGAATTGAGCAATGCGCTGGCCACAGCCAGTGCGCCATTTGGCGCCATTCTCGACGAACTGGCCGCCATTGCTTACCGGCTTTCGGTTGCGCACTTTGCCGGTGAACTTGATGCTGATGACCCCGACCAGGCGGCGCTACAACACCTGCAAGCTGCTTTTGGTGCCGAAGATTTGCAACTGATTTATCAAATTGCCACCCATGCCCGTGCTGAATTGCATTTGGCCCCAGAGGAACACATTGGGTTCTCCATGGCGCTGGTGCGCATGTTGGCCTTCAAGCCGGGTGGGCAAGTTGCGGTGGGCCGTACCATGCCCTTGGCTCCAGCAGCCATCAAAGCGACCGTTCCCCTGTTGGCAGCCAAACCCGCTGCGGCTAAACCAGTGGTGGCTGCTGTGCCTGCAATGCCTGTTGAGGTTCCCGCTGAGGTCCCTGCTGCGCCTGTCATGGAATCGACCACACCCAAGGGCCCATCGCCTGCGCTTGTGGAGGAATTCGACGAATCACCACCCTGGGACACCGCCGATGATTTGCCTGTGGCCCAATCGAAGCCCGTTGTGCCTGCATCTGCACCAGCGTCGGAATTTAAACCGCAACCGGCTTATACCCAATCAGCCAATGGCAATTTGCCCAGTGCGGCCAACTGGCCGCAGGTGTCTCAAGAAGTGCCCGCCAAGGGTTTGACCCGCCAGGCGCTTGTGCAGGCCGAACTGGTTGAAGCCAGCCGGGATGGCGAGGTGCTGCACATTGTTTTGCGCACAGCAATTAAAGCCTACACCGAACCCAGCATGGCGACCCGTCTTGAGAGCGCACTGGGCCAGTACTATGGAAGCACTGTCCGTTTGCAAATGCAGTTTGGTGAGGCACAGCAAACCGCGCATGCGGTGCAAAGTGAAACCCGCAGGCAAGCCCTTGAAGGCGCCAAGCAAGCCTTGCAGGAAGACCCGTTTTTAAAAGACATTCAGAACTTGATGGGCGCAACTGTGGTCTCAGGTTCAGAACGCACGCTGAGCAATACAGGCCCAGCCGATATTTGACAGGAGAGATTTCGACATGAACATGATGAAGGGCCAACTGGCCGGCTTGATGAAACAAGCCCAGCAAATGCAGGAAAAGATGGCCAAGATGCAGGCCGAAATTGGTGCCCTGGAAGTGGAGGGGCAATCGGGCGGTGGTATGGTGAAAGTGGTGATGACCTGCAAGCACGATTGCAAGCGCATTACCATTGACCCCTCGCTGTTGGGCGAAGACAAGGACATGCTGGAAGATTTGGTTGCCGCAGCATTCAACGATGCAGTGCGCAAGGCCGAAGCCACCATGACTGAAAAAATGTCCTCAGTCACGGCCGGTTTCCCAATGCCCCCCGGCTTCAAAATGCCATTTTAATTTTCACACATGAGCCGTTCCGCGTTTGACGCCTTTGATGGCCTCGACCCTTTGGTTGATCTGGTGCAGGCGCTCAAGCGCTTGCCCGGCGTGGGGCCAAAGTCGGCGCAACGCCTGGCTTTTCATTTGTTGCAAAATGATCGCCAGGCCGCCACGGCGCTTGGTGAATCGCTACTGAAAGCAGTGGCGGAAATACGCCACTGCAGCATGTGCAACAATTTTTGCCATGCCGATGTGTGCTCTATTTGCAGCGACACCCGTCGCAATCCAGGTTTGCTGTGTGTGGTTGAAACGCCAGCTGACTTGGCCGCCATTGAAGCCACTCAAACCTATCGCGGCTATTACTACGTGCTGATGGGCAGGGCATCGCCCTTGGATGGTGTGCGCCCTGAGTCCTTGGACTGGCCCAAGTTAAGCCAGCGCCTGGACGACAGCGAAGTGAAGGAAGTGATTCTGGCCACCAACTTTACCAACGAGGGCGAGGCCACTGCTGTGTTTCTCACCGATCGAATTCGCCGTATGGCACTGAAGGTTAGTCGCCTTGCCCGTGGCGTGCCAATTGGCGGCGAACTTGAATACACCGACCCCAGCACCGTGGCGCGGGCTTTGTTGGACCGTCGCCAGTTGGGCTCTGACCCGGAATAACTCTTTTATTTTTGCCAGCGGCTTTCCATGACCAATCCTTCTGAGCAATCTTCCACCACCAACCTTGGTCCTTTGGCGGGCATCCGCGTGCTTGAATTGGGTTCACTGATTGCCGGGCCGTTTGCCAGCCGAATGCTCGGCGAATTCGGTGCCGAAGTCATCAAGGTTGAAACCCCAGGCAGTGGCGATCCGATTCGCAAATGGCGTGTGCTGCACGAGGGCAATTCCCTGTGGTGGGCTGTGCAGGCCCGCAACAAAAAATCGATCACGCTGAACTTAAAAGCCGAGGAAGGGCTGGCTGTATTGCGCAAGCTGATCGAAAGCGCCGACATGCTGGTGGAAAATTTCCGCCCAGGCCAACTCGAAAAGTGGGGCTTAAGCCCAGAACAATTGCAGACCATGAACCCGGGCCTGATTGTGGTTCGCCTGAGCGGCTACGGCCAAACTGGCCCCTACAAAGACCGCCCCGGTTTTGGTGCCATTGCGGAATCGATTGGTGGCATGCGGTTTTTAAGTGGCGACAACGACCGTCCGCCTGTGCGTGTGGGTATTTCGATTGGCGATTCACTGGCCGGTTTGCATGCAGTAATCGGTGCGCTGATGGCCTTGCAGCATCGCCACAAAACAGGCAAGGGGCAGGTTGTGGACGTGGCGCTGTATGAATCGGTGTTCAACATGATGGAAAGCCTGCTGCCCGAATATGACTTTGCAGGTGTGGTTCGCAAACGTTCCGGTGCAAGTTTGCCGGGCATTGTGCCATCGAACACTTACACCTGCGGTTGCGGCGGATTCATTGTGATTGGTGGCAATGGTGACGCCATTTTCAAGCGCCTGATGGTGGCAATTGGTCGAAGCGATTTCTCAGAAAACCCCGACATGGCCAGCAACGATGGCAGAGTTCGCCACACCGAGTTGATTGACAGCACCATTGCCCAGTGGTGCAAGGAACGCAGCATTGACGAGGCGCTTGAAGTGCTCGAAAAAGCCGATGTGCCTGTCAGCAAAATTTACAGCATTGAAGACATTGTGCGCGACCCGCAATTCGCTGCACGCGGCATGATTGAAGAACATGCCTTTGGCGACGACCGTACTTTGAAAGTGCCGGGTATTGTGCCCAAGTTAAGCGACACACCCGGCCAAACCCGTTGGCTAGGGCCCAAGCTGGGTGAGCACAACGTGCAAGTGTTGGCAGGGCTGGGTTATTCGGCTGAAGAGATTCAGCAGATGAAGGATGGTGGGGTGATTTGAATTGTGGGGAGTTGAAGCGTTGCTGGCTCTGCAAATCTGCGCCTCACCAACACCTTATGCCTTCAACAACCCATCCAGCGTAACCGAATCTTTCACAAATGCTCGAATGCCTTCCGCCAGTTTCTCTGTGCCCATGGCATCGGCATTCAATTCAAAGCGAAAAGCCGCTTCGCCGTCGGGGAATGTTTCACGTGGCTGCGCAAGTGCCCAATCAATGCCCAGGTCGACCTTCAGTGGCGCATCGTCCGCCCGCAGTTCAGCCAACAACTCAGGGCTGATGGTAAGCAGGTCGCAACCTGCCAGCGCCTTGATTTGCCCCGCATTGCGAAAGCTGGCCCCCATTACTTCCGTGCGAATTTCATTTTGTTTGTAGTAGGCGTAAATGCGGCGCACCGATTGCACGCCAGGGTCGTTCACGCCCGCATTGGCAGCTTCATCCCAATTGCTACCAGCCGATTTTTTGTACCAGTCATAAATTCGACCCACAAAAGGTGAAATCAATTGAACACCGGCTTTGGCGCAAGCATGCGCTTGAATGGGCGAGAACAGGAGTGTGAGGTTGCAATGAATGCCCTCTGCTTCAAGGGCTTTCGCTGCTTGAATGCCTTCCCAGGTGGAGGCAATTTTGATCAACAGGCGTTTTTCTGTCGCAATGCCTTCAGCCCGGTACAGGGACACAATTCGCTTGGCGCGGGCAATGGTGGCCTCGGTGTCAAAGCTAAGCCTCGCATCCACTTCGGTGGAAACACGACCAGGAATAATTTTCAGAATTTCAGTGCCAAAAGCCACCAACAGGCGATCGGTTTGCAGCTCAAGCGGCTCATGGCCATATGCAACCTTGATTTGCTCCAGCAGGGGCAAATATTGTGGTTTTTGAACTGCTTTTAAAATCAGCGATGGGTTGGTGGTGGCGTCTTGGGGAAGAAAGGCGGCAATCGCCTGAAAGTCACCCGTGTCAGCCACCACAGTGGTGGCTTGTTTCAGTTGTTCTAATGCGTTGCTCATGGCTTGATGGTGGGGAAAATTCAACGAAGTACGCTTCAGTATAGGCTTTTAAGGCATTTATTTGATGAATGAAATAGTATCCTTTGAACAGGAACTAAAAAAAACACAACAAACAATGAGTACCCGCCATGTATTCTGAACAAGAATTGGAACAACAACCCTTGATTGATGATGATCAATGGGGACGCCTCGAGAGTGAATTGGGGCTTGAAATGCTGCAGGAATTCGCACAGGAGTTTTTCGAAGAAACGCGTGAAATCTGGTTTGTGCCTGGTTTTGATCCTTTCTCCATCGAGGAAAAAGCGTTTAAATCCATGGCGCACCGAAGCGCGGGTGCAGCGGGCACCATCGGTTTCAAAAAACTCAGGTTCGCTTTTTTGTGCATGGAGCACAATCCGCTTGGGGATGAAACCCGGCATTACCTGTCGGCCATGGCCACTATTTTTCAATCGACCCAGGACTGGGTACAAAGCAAGCAATAAATCATGCAATATTCTTCGGCACGGCCCTGGGCAAGCCTGGGCCTGGCAATTAGTCTTGGTGCGTTGGGTTTGGCACTGTTCTTTCAAATCAGCAAAGAATGGTTTCCATGCCCGTTGTGCATTATTCAGCGTTATGCCTACCTTGCAACTGCCTTTGGCTTTTTGGGCATTGGTTTGACCAGTCGAAAAAGTATGTGGTCAGCGGTGTTTGTGTTGTTGGCACTGCTTGGCTTTGTGGCGGGTGCGGGGGTGGCTTTCTACCATGTGTGGGTGTTGTCGAACCCGGCTCAAACCTGCGGCGTTGATCCCCTGCAAAACACTTTGAATGCTTTACCCTGGGTTCAGTATTGGCCCGATATGTTCGTTGCCGACGGTTTGTGTACCGATGAATATCCACCTTTGTGGGGTTTGTCATTGCCCATGTGGAGCGGGCTTGGTTTTCTGGCGCAAGGCCTTGTGTTGTTGATTGCCGTTCGTACCCGGCAGTACGTCAAAGGCTCATGGTAATTGGGTTGGCCAGGGTCACCCAGTTCTGGGTGCTTTGGCTGGCCATTTGCCTTCTTTCCAGGGTTTCCATGTAGCCAAGCAAGGCACCCAGTGCGTCCATGGCATGCGGGTTTTTGCTCTGCCTGACCGCGTGCAAAACCACGGCCAGTGCATCGTCAAGATTGGCGTCGCTGTCCTGCAAAGGAGCGGCCATTTGAAGCTCAACAGTTTCCGGGAAACGGAAGTCGTGTTTGGGTGTGGCGTGCAGTTGTATGGTTTGCATGATGGTGAACCTGGATCTGACTTGATCCAAGAATCTCATCTTTGCCGCTGTGCCCACTTTCTGAATAAACCACTTTTTTTGATCCAGTTCAGCAGATCCCCGAAACGGACCCCACCGATCGGGCGATCATTTTTTTGGCAGTCCGCTCGTTATGTATTAGACGAATAGGAGTCTGCCCATGTTGATCAATATTTCAGATGCCCAGGTCGTGCAACCTTTGTTGCAACGCAAATCCCTGTCGCCCGAGCATTTGTATCTTTATTCCGGCAAACATTACAACCCGGGTACGCGCGTGGCCGGGGAAAGCCTGGTGGCGCTGGAAACTGAACTGACCCAGTCCACTTTGCTGTACCTTCAGGCGCAGGATCTGTTTGAAGAACTGGATTGTTGTTACAAGGTGCTGTCCAAAGCATTGGTGGATGAAGAACCAGAGACTTTTGTGCTGGTGATGGACGAGCTTGCAGGGCGGTTCAAGCACATTGCCATTCATCACTTCGACCTTGCTTATGCCTACCTGGCCTGGCACACGGCAGACGATTACCCGGTGATGCACCACATGCTGGTGGCTTTGACCCTGTTTCGGGTGGGTTTGTGCAGCAATCGGTTTTCCGATGAAGAACTGACCTCGCATTTGAAAGCCGCATTGACCATGAACATCAGCATGTTGACCTTGCAGGCACGTTTGCGGGCTCAAACCGAACCGCTGTCGCGCGATCAGCGGGAAACAATTCGCAAGCACCCGGAGCAAAGCGCCAACAAGTTGAAGTTGCTGGGTGTGAAAGATGAAATCTGGATTGAATCGGTGCGCATGCACCACGAGTTGCCCGATGGTTCGGGGTATCCAAACCAGGTACCGAACAACAATGTAGGTTCTGTGCTGTTGAGTGTGTGCGATTCGTTCAATGCAAGAATGGCCCAGCGTGACTACCGCAGCAATTTCACGGCGGAGCAGGCTGTGAAAGACCTGTTTGCCCATGCCGATCACTTGTACAGCTGCTTCACGGCCATCATTCTTGAAGAGTTGGGAATTTACCCGGCTGGCAGTTTGGTGCAATTGACAGGCAGTCAAATTGGCTGCAGCCTGATTCGGGGTGAAACTGCAATCAGCCCTGTGGTGCTTGTGTTTCGCAATTTGCCCAGCCCGGGCCCGGGGGCAGCCTTGGTGGACACCTCAACCGATGGCCACAAAGTACGCAACGCCCTGCCCAGGCGAGACCTTGGCAAATTGCCAGGCTTGCTGGAGCTGCTGTCCAAGGTGGTTTAGAACGATCCGCGTTCAGGCAATTGAAGGCTGGCGACCGTTTGATTGCCCACGCGGTTTAATTTCAGGGTGATGTGGTGGCGAGAGGCGATGCGCTCGGCGGTGGCCAGGCCAATGCCTTCGCCTTCAAATTCGTCGTTGCCGTGCATGCGGTGAAACAGCTGAAATTTTTGGGCATCGTGAGTTTCCGAGAAGCCCACGCCATTGTCGATGATTTCCAGGTTGCTCGGGCTGCTCTGCCGAACAATGATTTTTGGAGATTCAACCGGTTTGGAGAATTTCACGGCATTGTCGAGCAACTCTTTGAATGCTTTCATCATCATTGGCTTGTCAAAACGCCATTTGCCCTGCACCTGAATTTCAATCGGTACGGGCGAAAAGTCGAAATGCTCGTTCACCACTTGCAGAAGTGTCTCGTTCAGGTCGTGCAGTTGAACATTCAATGGGCAAACACCCAGGCGCAGGTATTCAATCAGGGCGTCCAGCAACACACCCATGCGTTTGCCATTTCGGCGAATTTCTTCAAGTGATTTGCTGGCCTCGGGGGGCGCATTTTCGCCGAGGTCGTCGGCGAGGAAAAAGGAGTAGGCGTCAATGGCGCGAAGCGGTGCCCTGAAGTCGTGTGCAATGGTTCCGGACAACCAGTTCAACTGGCTGAGCAAATCATTGTTCTCTTTCATTTGTCGCTGCGTTTCTATGTCGACACTCAGATTGAGTTGGCCCAATGCCTCTTTCAGGCTGTCAATTTCAGACTGCTGGGCAAGCAGCATTTGTTCATGTGACTTTTGGGTTTCTTTCAACTGCTCGCGCGCCAGGGCCTGTTGGCGTTTCATTTCGCTGCGCAATTTGCTGGACAGCGATTCCAGCGCAGTCTGCTTGCTGCGCAGGTCGTTGAGTTCAAGTTGTTGGCTGGTGGCCTGTTCGGGTGTCAGCAGCCGTTGGCCGGTGACAAAAGACAGCAGTTTAAGCAGCAGGCGCAGCACGTGAAAATTTAGTTGGTCTTGATGGTTGAAACCTGGGACACGGGCGCTTTCTGGTCTTTTGCACCAATGGAGTCGGTGTAAGCCCGGTAGGCTTTGCCTGCCGATTCAGCCCTGTAGGCTTCGACTTCACCCCGGTTAATGCCCTCGGCCTGCTCTTTCAGCCAGGTACGGGTGCTCAAGCCAGTTTCAGCATCGGTTGTGCCGGAAATGTGTGATGAGCCCTGATTCGTGTTGGCAGTGCTGTCTTGGGCGCTAGCCAGCAGGGGTGAGGCGCATAACAAAGCGGCCACTATCCACGGAGTGTTTGAGTTCATTGGGTATTTCCTTTGGCGTCAAAACGCCTTTTGATGGAATTGGCTTGCGACATCACCTGGTTGCGAGTGTTGTCAGACCACTGCAGGCGATCTGCGATGTCCATGGCCATGTTGAAATCATCAAATACCAAGCCCCACAAGGCGAGGTTGGCCATGATCTTCGAATCGCCACTGGCCAGCTGATTGGCTTTCATCAGTGTGTTGTAGGCGGGTTCTTTCTGACCTTCCAGCAAGTACACCAAACCCAGGTCGGAGTAGGCATTGATATTCAAGGGGTCTGCCTGAATGGATTTTTCCAGTCGGGTTGCCGCGGTTTTCAGATCACCGCGTTCGATGGCCACTTTGCCCAAACCGTACCAAACTGGCCCGCTTTTTTGTTGGCCTTGTCCGCTAAGCAATGATTTGTACACAAGCTCGGCTTGGTCCAACTGGCTGGTTTTTCGCAGCGAATCGGCGCGCAGTTGCTTGCTTTGCCGGTCCGATCCCCATTTCTGGTCGTAAGCATCCAGGTGAGCCAGAGCGGCGTAAGCGTTGTCTTGTTCAATCATGGTTTGAACAAGTTTCAGGTGCAGGTTCTTCTCGCGTTCAGCGCGGGCTTTTCGGGTTTGTTCGTCTTCCCGGTCAAGTTCTTTGCGTTCGGCTTCGATCAATGCGTCTTGGGTGGGGCTTGTGGCACTGATATTGGGCGCACTGGGCGTAGTAGCGGGTTCGGGGGCTGGCGCAGGTGCATTGGATGCCCGCTGCGGTGTTGCACACGCAGCCAGAACCAAGGGCAAGGCCAACATGGCCAGTTGCCGACTGAATTGCCCTGAAATAAGACGACTGCTCAACACGCTTAACCTCCAACCCGTTCAAATGCACGAATAATGGAGATGATACCGGGACCGCCGGTCATGATCAGCAAGGCCGGCAGCATGGTAATCACCATCACACCGGTCAGTTTAACAGTCAGTTTGCCCATTGTTTCTTTGGCGTTGGCTCTTTCTTTTTCGACGAGTCGATCCGAGAACTGTTTCAATGGTTCTTGAACAGCGCCACCAAACTTCTCAATTTGCTCCAAAACCTGCACGAATGATTTGAATTCGTCGCTTGAATACATGTTGCTCATTCGTTTCAACATGACAATCCAGGGCACGCCAGACTTCACTTGAGCGCGAGATCGGCGCAACATGCGACCCGTGATGGGTACAAGGTCGTACAGTTGCGAGGTCATGACTTCAATGGATTGATCAACGCTCAAGCCTACGCCTTGCAACAAACGCATCACGTCAACCACAGCCACCAGTTCTCGCTCGAAAGCGGCTTCACGGCCTTCTCCAACCGTTTTCAGGTACCACTTGGGTGCCATGAAACCGATGCCGGTCACTGCAATGACCTGAATCATTGGAATGGCACCAAAGCCTGCATCCCAGTTCAGGAAAAGCCCGATGGTCAAACCAAGAAGCCCAAGTGCAATGCGGATCAGCACAAACCGGCTCAGGTCTTCTTCACGCCCAAAACCTGCCCGGCCCAACAGTTTTTTGTCTTCTTCTTCTACAAAATAGGTGAATGCCTTTGTTTTGCTGAATTGTTGGCCAAGCCGCTCAATGCGGCCTGTGAGCACGCTGGTTGGAACCTGATTTCGCATGTTCGCCGAGCTTTGCACCTTGCGACGAAGTTCAGTGTATTCATCAATGCGCGCCAGCGCTTTTTCTTTGCGGCTGGTTTGGCTCAGAAGGCTCCACGCCAGACCGACAAAACCCAGACCCAGCAGGAAGATGCCGATTGCCAGTAATGTGTTCATGTCCATGATGGCGCCCTTAAATGCTCTTGACCATGCGATAGATGATCGCAGCGCCAGCAATTTGCAAGATACCTGCGACAAACAGCAGCATGCGGCCGGTGTCGTCATTCCACATGGTGCCCAGGTATGCCGGGTTCAGCGTCAAGATAATGCCGGCCAGCGCGGGTGTTAAGCAGCACATGAAAACGGCCGACATGCGGGCCTCTGATGACATTGCCAGCATTTCCTGATGGTGTTGCTCACGATCGCGCAGGTACTGTGCAAGGCGACCCAGCAAAATGTCGCTTTTACCACCGTAGTTCAGTGCCAGTGCCACAACGGATGCAATCAATTTGAATTCGCTCAGCCCATACACCCGCGCAAGGCGGTGCATGGCCTGGTCCAGTTCCAGGCCTGCATACTGCATTTGAACAGCCAGGCCAAGCGCTTCTTTCAAGGGTTGTTCGGCGTTTTCAAGCGCGGTATTGAATGACACGGTCAGGCTGTAGCCCACCGCGCTGACACGCACTACGCCGTCCAGAAAGTTGGGCAACTGCCCAAGCATTTGAAGCCTGCGTTTGCGTTGGCGATACAGCACATAAGCGGCAATGCCCAGAATGGCGAGAATGAGTGCACCGGCAGCGCTGGCTGCACCTCGAAAAACGAAGGCTGCAAGTGAAGGTATCAAGGTAACCATTGCCACGCGAATGCCCAAGGTGCGGTCAATCGTGAGGCCCGCTGAAATCAGGCTGTCGGTGATCCATTGCGGAATGTATTTTTTGCGCAGGGGGTCTTTTTCCAGCGCCAGTGGATCTCGGGACTTGCTCAGGGCCACGTCCAGTCGGCTTTCCGCCAGTTTGCGGTTTTGTTCTTCAGCACCCCGGCCCAGTAATAGCAGGGCCAGAGAAATGAATACCAAGGCAGCGGCGATCAGTCCGAATGTCATGTCAGGCGGATATGCGAGATTTTCGGGTTTTTGGGGTAGGGCACTACAGGCACCCAATTGTCCAGTTCCTGACCGTCGGGGCCGAGTCGGCTTTCATGGCGATACAGGTCTTGAAGCAGAATATTGTCGTCCACAATGCCCGCCACTTCCGTGATGCTGTAAATGCGGCGCTTGCCCGAGGGCAGGCGAACAATTTGAACAATCAGGTCGAGCGCCGAGGCAATTTGCCGTCGCAAACTCATTTCATTGCCGGTGAAGCCCGCAAAGCCTGACAACATTTCAAGGCG